>SAMEA3663054__coassemble_451_pt1 | contig 223088 bp, 185 predicted proteins | sample SAMEA3663054__metabat2_high_PE_006 | metagenome-assembled genome bin SAMEA3663054 (sample SAMEA3663054) | pig gut metagenome | biome: pig gut; feature: pig-associated habitat; material: faeces | place: France | collected 2012 | reverse complement strand
CAGTAATGGTCAAGAAAAACGGTATTTCTTACCCACAGAGACTACCGAAGAGCCAATAAACGGAATTGCGCGGTCGATTGGGGTGTCGAGCACGAAGTAATGACGGTTGACAAAGACATGCTCGACCAGATAGAAACATATAATGTAAATTACGAAATACAGCAGGATAAGAATTCTTTTTTTCCTTTTAGATAAAAAGCTATTTACTAATATACGCATGAAAGGTATTCTATCATAAAGTACGATTGAAAAAAAGAGACTTTTGTAGTACGATAGGCACGTTAGGAAAAATATTATGAAAAAGAAGATTATAATACCAATAGCCGTGGTGACTGCTGCAGCGGCGGTGTATGCCGGAGGGTGCGCGTATTTCGGAAGCCATATGATGCCGGATACACAGCTGGTAGGCGAGAGATCCGCTTATAAGGACAGGGCAGGTGTCATGTCCATCCTCGATGAGGACGCCGATGCATACAGTCTTGAGATTGACGGCGACACGACTACAGATGTCATATACGGGAAGGAGGTCGGCCTGTCACTTGACAGGGATGCAAGAGAGAGGGCCGCTGATCAGATCCTTTCATCACAGAAGGTGGCAGAGTGGCCGCTATCCTTTTTCCGAAAGAAGAAGGAGGTAAAGGTTCCTGCACTCTCTGCCTCGATCGATGAGACAGAGCTCGATTCGAAGCTTGCAGGTCTTGCGGCTACTACAGCAAAGCCGGAGAAGTCGAAGAACGCCTCCTATGCTCTTTCAGGTGACAGGTTCGAGATTGTTCCCGAGGTCTACGGCACCGAGATAAAAGAGGATGCACTGAGTGAAAATGTAATAAAGTCAATGAAATCACTTGCTGAGACTCTTGATCTACGTGAAAGCGGCTGCTACAAGGAGCCTTCGGTAAAGAAGGATAATGCGGCTCTGAAGAAGACCGTGGATTCTCTGAATAAATACATGAAGCCCACGATCACATACAAGCTTGGCAATGGCAAGATCTATGAGGTCTCGAAGGAGGATCAGTCAAAGTGGTTCAAGGTGAGCAAAAAGGGCAAGGTGTCATTCGATGATGATGCACTTTCGGCCTTTGTGAGGAAATGCGGATATAATTATAATACCTTCGGACTGCCAAGGAAGCTTAAGACCCAGTACGGCAAGACCGTCACGGTAAAGGGCGGCGACTACGGCTGGTGGATCAATTATGATGCCGAGACCAAGCAGCTGAAGGCAGATGTCAAGGCCGGCAAGGACGTGAAGCGTGATTTCATCTATCACAGCGAGGCAGCCAATCACGGTCCTGCGGCTTCTGACTATGGAGATACCTATGCAGAGGTCAATCTGGCCGAGCAGCATATGTTTCTCATTGTAAAAGGAAAGAAAGTCCTCGAGTCCGATTTCGTCTCAGGCAATACGAGCCTGAAGCGCGGTACTCCTACCGGTACATATGCGGTAAAGTATAAGGAAAAAGATGCTACCCTGAATGGCGAGAATTATTCCACGCCTGTAAAGTGGTGGATGCCATTCAATGGTGGAATTGGCTTCCATGATGCACCATGGCGTCATGGCAATTTCGGAGGAACTATTTATAAGACAAATGGTTCTCACGGGTGTATTAACCTGCCTCCTTCAGTTGCAAAGAAGCTGTTCAGCTATGTTTACAAGGGTATGCCGGTTCTTGTCTACAAGTACGATGCCGATGGCGGTGATAAGAAGACAGAGAATACATAGAAGAAGACCACAGATAATAAAAAGACTGATACGAAAACAACAGTAACAGATAAGAAAAGAGATTAAATGATGAGTACATGGGAAGAAAAAGTCCACAAGGTCACTCCTTACACACCAGGTGAGCAGCCAAAGAATCAGGATGTGATAAAGCTGAATACGAATGAGAATCCATATCCTCCGGCACCGGCTGTGAAGAAGATTCTGGATTCGGTTGATTACGAGGCACTTCGCAAGTACCCGGATCCGGCTGCAGCAGGTCTGATCGGAGCACTGTCAGATACATACGGAGTTCCGCGTGACCAGATCTTCGTCGGAGTAGGGTCTGATGATGTGCTTGCAATGAGCTTCCTTACATTTTTTACATCGGGAGAGAAAATCCTCTTCCCTGATGTGACCTATTCTTTCTATGATGTCTGGGCCGATGAGTTCAGGATTCCGTTTGACACGGTTCCTCTGAAAGAGGATTTTTCAATAGATGTGGATGGCTTCTGCAAGGGGACTGCAGGCGGGATCGTGATTCCGAATCCGAATGCCCCGACAGGACTTGATGCAGGGGTGGATGCCCTGGAGCAGATTATCAGAACTAATCCGCAGTGTGTCGTGATAATAGATGAGGCATATGTGGATTTCGGTGCAGAGTCAGTGCTTCCTCTGATAGATAAGTATGACAATCTCCTGGTGACGCAGACATTCTCGAAGTCGAGAGCACTCGCCGGAAGCCGTATAGGATTTGCATTTGGCAGCAAAAAGCTCATTAAGTACTTAAATGATGTGAAGTTCTCATTCAACTCATATACGATGGACTACATTACCCAGCAGGTCGGAATGGCATCGCTTTCTGATCCGGATTATTTCAGGATGAGATGTCTTGAGATCATCAATGAGCGAGAGAGGGCCAAGAAAGAGTTTACCCGCCTCGGATTTGATTTCCCTGATTCGAAGAGCAATTTCCTCTTCGTGCATCATCAGTCAAAGAGTGCTTGTGATATTTTTGCAGCGCTTCGTGAAAACAATATATTTGTACGTCACTTTGACGGCGAGCGTGTACATGATCATCTGAGAGTAACTATCGGCACGAAGGAGCAGATGAATGCACTGTTTGCCTTCCTCGGGAAATATCTGAAGGAGGTCTGAATTGAACGCATTTGTCAACTGGTTCGCAGGAACACTCGGACAGTACATATCAAAGGAGCTTGCAGTCTTTATAGTGAGCCTGTTTCCGATACTTGAATGCCGCGGAGGCCTTATTGCATCGGCTCTCCTCAAGGTTCCGATCACCCATGCGGTTCCACTGTGCATCATCGGGAATATCATCCCGATTCCTTTTATCCTTCTTTTCATCAAGAAGATCCTGCACTGGATGAAGGGCACCAGACTGCATGGGATTGCAGACTGGGTTGAGCGTCATGCCGGGAAGAGAAGCGGAAAGCTCAAGAATGGTGAGTTCGTCGCCCTGATGCTCTTCGTTGGAATTCCTCTTCCGGGCACGGGAGCCTGGACAGGAAGTCTTATCGCTGCGCTTCTCGACATGGATGTGAAGAAGGCAGTCATCGCCGAGCTCTTAGGAGTCGCCATAGCGACAGTCATCGTTGCTTCATTGAGCTACGGCCTGCTCGGCGCAATCGGCAGATGAAAAAGGGGACAGGTCCCTTTTTCATCTTTTTCAGGAGGTGTATATGGACTGGATCGGAGTTATTACAAGCTTTATCTGCCTGATCGGCGGAGCCCTGATATACTTGGGCATCATGCATACGAAGTGGGGAAAGTCAAAAGTGAAGTACCAGACATTCATCATGATTATTTCGATTGTGGCTGCGTGTGTGGTCGGAGGTATCATCAGGTATCTGATTTTCAGATGAATTTCAGATTATACTATTGAAAACTAAGCTGAAAAGTCTTAGAATATGGAAGATTAGAAAAAAGATTTACGGAGGATTTTTTCTTATGGCAAAAGAAGTAAATACAATCGGAGTTCTCACCAGTGGCGGAGATGCACCGGGCATGAATGCCTGTATCCGTGCGGTGGTTCGTCAGGCAATAGCACGAGGCAAGAAGGTTATGGGAATCCGCAGAGGATATGCAGGTCTCCTGAATGAGGAGATCGAGCCTATGGATACCCACAGCGTATCAGATATCATTTCACGAGGCGGTACAATCCTTCAGACTGCAAGATGCCTGGAGTTCAAGGAACTTGAGTATCAGAAGCAGGCAGCAGAGATCTGCCGCAAGAATGATATAGATGGTCTCGTAGTAATCGGTGGTGACGGCTCATTCAAGGGAGCCCAGAAGCTCTCAGCCCAAGGGATCAATACTATCGGAGTTCCTGGAACGATCGATCTTGATATCGCCTGCACAGATTATACGATTGGATTTGATACAGCAGTGAATACCGCTATGGAGGCTATTGACAAGGTCCGTGATACATCTACTTCTCATGAGAGATGCTCCATCATCGAGGTGATGGGTCGTGGAGCCGGATACATCGCTCTGTGGTGCGGTATCGCAAATGGTGCTGAGGATGTGCTTCTTCCGGAGCTCTATGACTATGATGAGCAGACCATTGTGAATCATATCATCGATGGCAGACGCCGCGGCAAGCAGCATCATATCATCGTAAATGCCGAGGGAATCGGTCATTCAGCATCTATGGCAAAGCGTATCGAGGCTGCTACAGGCATTGAGACCCGTGCCACTATCCTCGGACACATGCAGCGTGGCGGTTCACCTACAGCCAAGGACAGGGTATATGCATCTACAATGGGTGCAATGGCAGTAGACCTCCTCTGCGAGGGCAAGTCAGACAGACTCGTGGCTCACAAGCACGGCGACTTCGTAGACTTCGATATCGATGAGGCACTTGCCATGACAAAGACCCTTGATCCATATCAGGTCGAGATCTGCAAGACTCTTGGAAACAGTGACTACAAGCTTCCACCAGTTGACAGGAAGAACTGATATCAGTAAACATAGAATAATGTCTGGGAGCTGTGAAGGTCATTTTTCACAGCTCCTTTTTTATGGAATTTTAAGAAAAATGTTCATATCATCAAAAAATAATGATATAATAAAACAGATAAAAAGGATTAAGACACGGGCCCGTGCGAGACGTGAGGAGGGCCTGTTTTTCGCCGAGGGAAGGCGGCTTCTGTCAGAGACCCCGAGGGAGCTTCTGTCGCAGGTATTCGTGTCAGAGGACTTTGCCTATGGAGATACGGAGGCTGATGACAGGCTGAACGCGCTGCTGAAGGATTTTGGAGAAACCACTACTGTCAGCAGTGCAGTCTTTTCAGAAATCTCTGATACAAGGCACAGCCAGGGTATCGCAGCGCTTGTGAAATGTCCGGTATATCCGATGTCTGATCTGATGAAGGACCTGCCGCTCATTCTGGTACTTGAGAATGTACAGGACCCTGGGAATCTGGGTACCATGATACGCACGGCGTTGGGTGCCGGAGCGACCGGAATAGTGCTTACAGACGGCTGCGTGGATCTTTTTTCACCGAAGGTCGTGAGAGCCACGATGGGTGCTATATACAGGCTTCCGTATTACAGGGTCAGGGACGTGGTCTCCCTGCATGATGATATGAGGGATGAGGTAAGGTTTTTCGCAGCATCGCTGCATGGGGAGAAGCGCTACGACAGCTGTGATTACACTGCCGGGACTGCTTTTCTCATTGGAAATGAGGGCAACGGCCTGACTGATGAAGCAATAGCGGTCTGTGACGAAGAGATGCAGATTCCTATGGAGAACGGGCTAGAGTCGCTCAATGCAGCTATGGCAGCAGGCATCCTTATGTACGAGGCCCACAGGCAAAGACAATGAAGATATGGTTTAAGCTGATGAAGGATCATCATATCGTAAAGGATACTACGATCACCGATGATTCTTGTGATACAAGGACACACAAGATATTCCGTGCGCTCGAGGAGGCCTGCCATCAGTTCGATGTCGGTATCCCGATCTGGCTTGACAGCACAGTCAGGGATTTCAAACGTTTTGCCAGGGCACGTTTTACACAGGATGCTTTCGTGGAAGAGCTGTATGCGGATTATCTGGAGATTGAGGTTTTAGAGGAAGACTGAGATGAAAAAGGGGACGGGTCCCTTTTTCATCTTTTTGAAGGAGTGGTTATGGACCAGGTAGAATATGTGCACGAGCTCGCGGGGCAGAAGGAAGTCGACACGTGGATGCGGACGATGCTTCTGTACAATTCCGCGGTAAAGGAGATCGGCACGAAGATCGATATATTAAATGAGGAATTCAAGGAGACACATCGTTACAATCCGATAGAATATGTGAAGAGCAGGGTCAAGTCCCCGGAGTCCATTGCGAAGAAGCTTCGCAGATACGGCTATGAGGACAATATCGAGAATATGGTCGAGCACTGCAATGATATCGCCGGTACGAGGATTGTGTGCTCCTTTACCTCTGATATATACAGGCTTGCAGACATGATAGGTCGGCAGTCTGATATCAATGTTATCTCGATCAAGGATTACATCAAGCATCCGAAGGCCAGCGGCTACAAGAGCTATCACATGATAGTGAGCATTCCTATATTTCTGTCGGATGCGGTGGTAGATACGAAGGTCGAGATACAGATCCGCACTATGGCAATGGATTTCTGGGCGAGTCTTGAGCACAAGATCTATTACAAGTTCGAGGGCTCTGCACCTGACTACATCAGCCGTGATCTGCGTGAATGCTCACAGATCGTATCAATGCTCGATGCCAAGATGCTGTCTCTGAATGAGGCAGTCATGAAGGCGAAGAGGGAGCAGGATGAGTATGAGGAAGTAGAGAAAAATGCTCACCGCCGCCTGCAGGAGGAGATAGAGAAAAGCTCAAAGAAATAACAAAAGTTCCGATACTATAAGTGTGACATGTTGTGCTGGCATGTAACTATGCATTTCTACGGATGGAAATGTCAGACGCCATGGATGGCTTTTTTCTCCTGAAAAGGATGAAAGGAGCTCACAATGAAAATCGGAGCGGGAAACGTAACAATGCAGTCTGCGCATGTAGAGCAGAAATACACGCAGCATGTGAGGAGCAGTTCTGTTCAGACGGGAGGATTCCTCAATCTGAGTATCGGAACTCAGACACAGGGTAGTGATTCCGGAAAGTACAGTCAGCTGGCGACGAATCTGGGCCGGATGCAGAGCTTTGAACAGCGGATGAAGGAACTGAAGACTCAGTGCGAGGATGAGATATCGTCGCTTGATGTGAAGAATCCCGATGAGATGAAGGCGGACCTTCTGATGTGGCTCATAGATATGCTGTGTGGTAAGAAGCCGGAGCTGAAGTCTGCTGGATACACGAAGGGCGAGAGAGGTTCAGCGCAGGAGCTGTATACCCTGGCACTGGGGACTGATAGCAGTTCAGGTACATACTGGCAGAGAACTGATACAGAGGACACCTTTGATATCGAGGCGGAGAGTACCACATTTGCAGCAACAGGAACCGCGAAGACCACGGATGGGAGAGAGATTTCATTCAATGTGGAGCTGGGGCTCTCGAGAGAATTCATCAGGCAGACCAATGTGCTCTCAGATCAGGAAATGAGACAGGGATTCATGACAGATCCTCTTGTCATCAATTACGATGCGCCTTCGGCAGAGCTTAGTGATCAGAAATTTTTCTTTGATATTGATTCAGATGGAGAAGAAGATACGATCTCAAAGACAGCGTATGGCAGTGGCTTTCTGGCACTTGATAAAAATGGTGACGGCCGGATAAATGATGGCAGCGAACTGTTTGGTACGAAGAGCGGTGATGGATTTAAGGATCTGGCTGAGTATGATGATGACGGAAACGCCTGGATTGACGAAAATGATGACGTTTTCAGTAAATTAAAGATATGGACTAATGACGAAAACGGCAATAACCGCCTGATAAGCCTTGCGGATGCAGATGTCGGAGCTATTTATCTTGGCAGTGCATCTACCCAGTATTCGCTTAAAGACCCGATGAATATGATGCATGGAGCTATCAGAAAGACAGGAATCTTCCTGCATGAATCAGACGGGACTGCCGGGACTGTCAGTCATGTGGATTTAGTCAGAGGATGATGAAATGAATATTGATGAGTCGGTATATATCGGAACAGGCGCATTTGTAAGCGATGATGTGACACTGAAGGAGAATGTATCGGTATTTCCGAATGCGGTTGTACGCGGTGATGAGGGAGCAATCGTCGTTGAGCGGGATACCAATATACAGGACTGCGCGGTGCTTCACTGCGGAAATGGATTTACCGTACATGTAGGTAAAGGTGTCACGATTGGTCATTCTGCAATAGTTCACGGAAGCACCGTCGGCGACAATTCGCTCATCGGTATGGGCGCAATTCTCTTAAACGGCGCTAAGGTCGGCTCTGACTGCATCATCGGAGCCGGCTCTCTTGTGACAGGCAAGATGGTGATACCGGATGGCTATATGGCCTTCGGCAATCCGTGCCGGCTGATAAGGCCCCTGACTCCCGGGGAGATAGAGAGCAATAAAGAAAATGCCCTGCTCTATGTCAGGCTGGCACAGAGCAAGGCAGATAATCATGTGTCTGAATTCAGATGAAAAAAGCACCGCCTCTACGACGGTGCTTGTCTTATAAATAGACGTCTACATTCGAGCCGACTGCAGGATTCACTGAATTCTCCATTGCAGCTGCTGAAGGGGATGGAGCGGAATTGATCATATTGATCTCGCCGGCTGCGAGACTGTTCGCGCTGTCAAGCGACTTCGCAAGCATCAGGGTAGAGACCTCGCCCATCGTCTTCGACTGGCTCAGATTCATTGATAAAGATGCAATATCCATACGGACACCTCCGTTTCTTTATTCGATATCTGCATTATCTCATGAGTCCCACATTATGTCAATCAAAAAAAAATAAAAAAGAATGAAAAAAGTTCTTGACATACACGGCCAAGTCTAGTACAATATCACTTGTCGCGAGCGAGAGCTACGACAGACAATTACAAATGCGATGGTGGCGTAGTTGGTAACGCGCGACCTTGCCAAGGTCGAGACCGCGGGTTCGAGTCCCGTCCATCGCTCTTCTTTCAGAATCGTCCGTGTGACGGTTCTTTTTTTATGTCAGAATCCGCTCTTTATTTTTCCACTCTGATTTGCTACAATATAGAGAACTATGGAAAGGAACGGATATGAGCCAGGCTGATGAGATTTTCAAGAAAATGTGCCGTGACATCATAGATAATGGAACGGATACCAGAGGGCAGGAGGTGCGTCCGCACTGGCCGGATGGTGAGGCAGCATACACGATAAAGCAGTTCGGAGTGGTGAACAGATACGATCTGAGGGAAGAGTTCCCTGCTGTGACGCTCAGGCGTACTGCGATAAAGAGTGCTACCGATGAGATTCTGTGGATCTGGCAGAAGAAGTCCAATGATATAAAGGAACTGCATTCTCATATCTGGGACGAATGGGCCGGAGAGGATGGTACCATCGGCAAGGCGTATGGCTATCAGCTGGCGAGGAAGTACTGCTGGAACGATATCACGCCTGACGGACTGAAAAAGGTATATGGAGATGACTATCTGGTTCAGGAGATCCATGACGGTGAAGAGAAGCTTTTTACAGATCATGTACTGTACAATGCAGACAGACAGATGTACATGATGGATCAGGTGGACAAGGTTCTCTACGATCTGAAGGTGCATCCTTTTTCAAGAAGGATAATGACCAATCTGTATGATTTTGCAGACCTGCCTGAGATGAACCTGTACCCGTGTGCCTACAGCTGTACTTTCAACGTGACAGAGGAAAATGGCCAGAAGGTCCTGAATATGATTCTGAACCAGAGGTCACAGGATACCCTGACAGCAAACAACTGGAACGTCTGCCAGTACGCAGTGCTCCTTACTATGATAGCCCGCCATGTGGATATGGTTCCGGGAATGCTCATGCATGTGATAGCAGACGCCCATATCTATGACAGGCACGTGCCGCTTGTGGAAGAGCTCATTTCAAGGGAAGAGCATCCGGCACCGCAGTTCTGGCTGAATCCGGATAAGAAGGACTTTTATTCCTTTACCAGAGACGATGTGAGACTAGATGGTTATGAGACCGGTGAGCAGATAAAGGATATACCGGTGGCCATCTGAGCCGTGAGTTATAAGTTGCGAGTTATAAAGGAAGTACAGGTATGATTGCGATAGCAGCTGTTGACAAGAACTGGGGAATAGGGTACAAGGGAAAGTTACTGACCAGTATCCCGAATGATATGAAGCTTTTCAAAAACGAGACGACCGGGAATGTGATCGTCATGGGCAGAAAGACTCTCGAGAGCTTCCCTGCAGGCAGACCACTGCCGAACCGCACGAATATAGTGCTTACCACATATAAGGATTATAAGAGCGGAGATGCCATCATCGTCCATGATATGGATGGACTGTTCAATAAATTGAAGGATTATTCCGGAGAGAAAATATATGTCATCGGCGGAGAATCAATTTACAGACAGCTTCTCCCATACTGTGAAAAAGCACTTATCACAAAGATAGACTTTGCATATGATGCGGATGCATATTTTCCGAATCTGGATAAAGAAGATGGCTGGGAACTTGAAGGCGAGAGCGAGGAAGAGACATATTTTGATCTGTGCTATACATTTACAGAATACAGGAATGAGAAAGTAAAGAAATGGACATCACAGGAAGAAAACTGATAGTCAAGGCCCTTGCCGAAGAGGGTGTTGACACTGTATTTGCATATCCGGGCGGAATGGTGACGGATATCATAGATGAATTATACAAGCAGGAGGACAGGTTCAGACTGATACTTCCAAGGCATGAGCAGGCCCTCATTCATGAGGCAGAAGGCTATGCCAGGGAGAGCGGCAGGGTAGGAGTGTGTCTCGTGACGAGCGGCCCGGGAGCCACGAATACGATCACGGGAATCGCAGATGCACATTACGATAGCATCCCGCTTGTGGTCATCACAGGACAGGTGGCGCAGCCGCTCATCGGAAATGATGCCTTCCAGGAGGTCGATATAGTCGGAATGACGAGAAGCATCGTGAAGTACGGAGTGACAGTCCGTGACAGAAGGGAGCTTGGCAGGATCCTCAAGATGGCATTCTACATAGCGCAGAGTGGCAAGCCGGGCCCGGTGCTTATCGATATCCCGAAGGACATCCAGCAGAAGTCAGGCCCGGATGAGTACCCGGAGCATTTGGATATCAGAGGCTACAAGCCGAATACTTCAGTGCATATCGGACAGCTGAAGCGTGCCTACAAGACGCTTAAGAACGCGAAGAGGCCGCTTATCCTGGCAGGCGGAGGAATCCATATATCGGGAGCGGAGAAGCTTCTTACTGATTTTGCAAGAAAAATGAACGTGCCGGTTTGTACAACCGTTATGGGAAAAGGTTCCATACCTTGTGATGATCCTCTGTATGTAGGCAATTCCGGCATGCACGGCCGCTATGCCGCCAATATGGCAGAGATGGAATGCGATGTGCTGTTCTCTATAGGCACGAGATTCAATGACCGTATCACAGGCGATCTGAATGAATTTGCGCCAAAGGCAAAGATCGTGCACCTGGATATAGATACGGCCTCTATATCGAGGAATGTAGTCGTGGATGTGCCGGTGGTATCAGATGCGTCGCTCGCACTGACTCATCTTCTCGAATGGGCAGAGCCTATGAAGACAGAGAAGTGGCAGGCGCAGATTGATGAATGGCAGAAGGAGCATCCACTCGAGATGAGAGTCAGGGATGGACTGAATCCGCAGACTATCATGGAGGATATAGCTGATGTCTTCGGAGAGGCCACCTATGTGACTGACGTAGGCCAGCATCAGATGTGGGCTACACAGTTCCTGCCGCTTAGAGGCAGTTCCAGGATGATCACTTCCGGCGGCCTCGGGACAATGGGCTTCGGATATCCGGCAGCAGTTGGAGCAAAGGCAGCGGATCCGGACAGACCTGTAGTATGTATCACAGGTGACGGCGGCTTCCAGATGAATATGGCGGAGCTTGCGACCTCTGTATGCGCGGATATACCTGTGACAGTCTGTGTGATAAATAACAGGTATCTCGGCATGGTGCGCCAGCAGCAGCAGTATTTCTATGGCAAGAGATACGAGCTCACCTATCTCGGAAAGCGTCCTGCGGATACGGAGCATCCTGACAGGCTCGAGGAGGCAGATCCTCTGTATGTGCCTGATTTCCTGAAGGTCGCGGGAGCATACGGCATAGACGGAATAAGAGTTGATGAAGAGGATGATATAGTGCCTGCCCTTCAGAAGGCCAGAGATGCGCAGAGGAATGGCAGGTCAATGCTCGTGGAATTCGATATAGCAGCGGAGGATGTCGTGCTTCCAATGGTAAAGGGCGGCATGGCAAATTCGGATATGATTTTGAAGTAGTTGAGAGTTACGAGTTATAAGTTAAGAGTTATATGAAAAATAGATGGATTGCATTATATGTTGAGAATCAGGTCGGAGTCCTGGCGAAGGTATCAGGTCTTTTCTCAGGAAAAAGCTATAATCTTCAGAGCCTGACAGTCGGGACGACCGAGCATGAGGATGTATCGAGGATGACGATCAGCGTGCAGGCTGATGACGTGACCTTCGAGCAGATCAAGAAACAGCTGAATTCAATGGTCGAGGTCATTAAGGTTATGGATCTCACGGCGGTGCCGGTGCACAGCAAGGAAATCCTGTATGCGAAGATCCATGGGATAGATGCAGCAGGCAAGGAAGAGGCCTTCCGCATTGCCCAGGTATTCAAGATCAGGGTCATTGATATAGGAGAGGATTCCGTGCTTCTCGAAAGCGCGCTTACAGAGAGAAGAAATAACGAGCTGGTGGCACTTCTCAAGAAGACATACCGCAGGATCGAGATAGTAAGAGGCGGAGCAGTAGCGATAGAGAGTATAAGTACCAGTTGCAGGTAAAGGCTTATGATTAAATTTTTCAGAGAACACACAGACAGGTGGATCGCCTCACTCATAGTCCTTGCACTGCTCATAGTCTGCTTTGCAAATGCAGACGGCGGTGAGATACGCGAGGCAGTGGTGACAGATTCGAGACACTACAAGTCAACAGCAGAATGGATGCGTGATATTGAGGATGATACGTATATCTCATCGATTTCCATACCGGGCACCCATGACAGTGCGGCAGAGTATATTTTTCCAGGCTTCGTGCTGAAGACACAGAGCATGTCGATTGCAGACCAGCTGACCAATGGCTACAGATACCTTGATATCAGGCTCTCAGTCTCGAATACAAAGGAGGGCAAGAGGCTCGGCTTTGTGCACAATATGGGAAGGTGCAGGGAATCCGGGTTTGTCTTTTCAAAGCAGATATACTTAGACGAGGTCCTGGATCAGATCTATGCGTTCCTGAAGGCACACCCTTCTGAGACCGTGCTGTTCTGTGTGAAGGATGAGAATGAAAAGGATAATGCAGAGGAATTCGAGCAGCTTCTCTTTGATGAGATCGATAAGAATCGTTCAGAATGGTATCTGAATGATTCTATCCCGAAGCTGTCGCAGGTCCGTGGAAAAATAGTCCTTCTGAGCCGTTTTAAGAATCCCCGGATGAGGAGCACCGGACTCGATTTCAAATGGAACGATCAGGGCAATACAGATTCTGTAGATCTGCCATATGTGAACTATTCTGTCGGCCATGACGGCAATCTGTGGGTTCAGGACCGTTACAGGTACACGGTGGCACAGAAGGAAGACGCTTTTATCGATATGCTTGAAAACGTCCAGCCGGATGATTCTACCTTTGCACTGAACTTCCTGTCGACCACAAATGGCGGTGGCATATCGCATCCGAAGTCCTATGCGCAGACACTCAACAACGTGCTCTTAGAGCAGGATCTGCATCCGAATACGAGCTACGGAATCATAGTCGTCGATTACGGGACGAAAGAGATCGCGCAGCACATATATATGACGAATTTCTCAAAGGAACAGTAATGAACAAGAAAGATATATTAGAGATAAAACGAAGATACAAGAAAGACAAGCACAATTTCGGCCGGATCGCAGGCTGTTATGTGGATAATGAAAAGAATAAGATAATAAGCTTTTCAGAAAGCCCTGCAGAGATGGTGGAGGATGATTTCTACAAGTACCTTGATATTGCCAATAAGTGCCTGTCGGGAAAACTCGGAAATAATATCCTGCAGCTGCCGTTTCCTAATGATGAGATAATGAGCGGGGAAAAATATTCCCTCCTGCAGCAGCTGCGCACGACGGGACTGAAGGATGAGACGGTGCTTGATGAATTTTTCGATAATGTGATCGAGAATTATCTGATCACCGGCAATTTCCTGATACTTCTTTTCAGCGATGTGTATGACATCCCGATGAAGACATCGGATAATCAGGATGTTGGCGACTCAGAGTATGTGTATGACTATATCCTCTGCGCTATCTGTCCGGTGAATCTGTCAAAGGGAGCACTCGGATACCGTGAGGATGAGAATACCATCGGCGCTCTGAGGCGCGAGTGGACGGCCAATCCTGTGGAGAGTGCATTCATGTTCCCGAGCTTCTCTGAGAGAAATTCGGATTTCAATACGGTGACTGTGTATTCGAAGAATCCAAAGGCACCGCATCGCGAGTTCTGGGAGAATGGCCTTCATGCCTCATCAAGACTTACATCGGCAGAAAAGAAGAATGCCTTTGACAGTATGGTAGGCAAGTCCGTGCCGGATGATGAGAAGGATATTCATTTCAATATCGCAGACAATCTGAGCGAATTCATCGACAGAAAGCAGCAGACCCAGCCGGAGGACACTCCTATAGAGATCACTGGTGAGGATGTGAAGGAGATCATGGAGGATTCCGGTGTAGAGGATTTCAAGGCAGAGAAGATCGGTGAGAGATTCACTGAATTCTTCGAGGGCTCGGAAAATGCCCCGGAGGCCACGGAACTTCTCGATACCAGGCTTCTGAAGGATCAACAGCTCCGCCACGAGAAGGCAGCTCTGGCACAGGAGGTCCACACTCTGCAGCAGAAGCTTGTCGATACCGGGGTAGAGAGCAGGGACGGAAGAGAATCAGACATCTATGTGAAGGTACCGGCAGACCGTGAGGCGGATGTGACTACAGCCTTTGTCGACGGCGAGAAGTGCCTCATAATCCCGCTTGATCCGTCGGATACGGCCACGGTCAATGGCGAGGAGAGAGTACTGTAGAGTTCTCTTGAATTTTATACTGTAATGCGTTAAACTATGAAAAGATGAAAAAGGGGACAGGTCCCTTTTTCATCTAATTCAAATTTTTTAAGGAGAAAAACATGAGACAGGATCTGACAGACGTCAAGGCGTTGTTTACTGACACGGACAGGTATGTGGGCACTGAGATAAAGGTAGCCGGATGGGTCAGGAGCAACCGTAATTCCAAGAACGTCGGATTTCTCGTCGTAAATGACGGCACATATTTCACACCGCTTCAGGTGGTATATTCAGCAGAGACAAAGGATTTCGAGAAATTAGGCTCCATTAATGTAGGAGCAGCAGTCATAGCAAAGGGAAAGCTTGTTGCTACCCCTGATGCGAAGCAGCCATTCGAGCTTCAGGCAACTGAGGTATTTGTTGAGGGTGAGAGCACCCCGGACTATCCTCTTCAGAAGAAGAGACATACGATGGAGTATCTTCGTACAATTCCTCATCTGCGTGCGAGAACAAATACCTTCGAGGCAGTATTCAAGGTCAGAAGCCTTGCAGCATACGCTATTCATAAGTTCTTCCAGGAGAGAAACTTCGTATATGTACACACACCTCTTATCACAGGAAGTGATGCGGAGGGCGCAGGAGAGATGTTCGAGGTTACTACACTTGACCTGAATGATATCCCTCGTACAGAGGACGGCAAGGTGGACTATTCGAAGGACTTCTTTGGAAAAGAGACCAACCTTACGGTATCAGGTCAGCTGAACGGTGAGACCTTTGCACAGGCATTCAAGAATATATATACATTCGGACCTACCTTCCGTGCAGAGGATTCGAATACGACCCGTCATGCAGCAGAGTTCTGGATGATCGAGCCTGAGATAGCTTTTGCAGATCTCGAGGATGATATGGAGCTTGCTGAGTCGATGCTTAAGTACATTATCAATTATGTGCTTGAGAACGCACCGGCAGAGATGGAATTTTTCAATAATTTCGTAGACAAAGGGCTTATCGACAGACTTCACAATGTAGTGGATAATGACTTCGCAAGAGTCACCTACACCGAGGCTGTTGACATCCTGATGAAGCATAATGACAAGTTCGATTATAAGGTAAGCTGGGGAACGGATCTCCAGACCGAGCATGAGAGATATCTGACAGAGCAGATCTACAAGAGACCTGTATTTGTCACAGATTACCCGAAGGAGATCAAGGCCTTCTATATGAAGCTGAATCCGGATGGGAAGACTGTAGCAGCAGTTGACTGCCTCGTACCAGGAATCGGGGAGATCATCGGCGGTTCTCAGCGTGAGGATGACTTCGGGCTTCTGAAAAAGAGAATGGATGAGCTCGGAATGGATGAGAGCCAGTACGATTTCTATCTTGATCTGAGAAAATACGGATCGACCCGCCATGCCGGATTCGGACTCGGATTCGAGAGATGCGTAATGTATCTCACCGGAATGGGAAATATCAGGGATGTGATCCCGTTCCCGAGGACAGTTGGTAACTGTGAGCTTTAAAGTCGGGAGTTCAGAGTTTAAAGTTAAAAGTTCAGAGATTAGAACTCATAACTCAGAACTTATAACTCAACAAAAGGAGAAATCATGTCAGAAATAAAAATACCAGAAGATTATAAGCCAGCTCTTGGCCTCAAGGAGACGCAGATAGCGATAAAGCAGGTCAAGGATTTTTTCCAGAGCCAGCTGTCAGCAGAGCTCAATCTGCATCGTGTGACGGCGCCGCTTTTTGTGACACCTGAGTCAGGACTCAATGACAATCTGAACGGAGTCGAGCGTCCGGTCGCATTCGGGATAAAGGAGCAGAACGAGAGACAGGCAGAGATAGTTCATTCTCTTGCGAAATGGAAGAGAATGGCACTTGGCAGATACGGCTTCAAGGTAGGAGAAGGCCTGTATACCGATATGAACGCCATCAGACGAGATGAGGATACAGACAATATCCATTCCATATATGTAGACCAGTGGGACTGGGAGCGTGTGATAAGGCACGAGGACAGGAATGAGGCCACACTCGTTGACACAGTGAAGAGTGTATATGAGGCGCTTCGTGTGACAGAGAAGCACATGAGCAATCTCTATGAATATATCGAGTGTTTCCTGCCTGAGGAGATCTACTTCATCACAAGTCAGGAGCTTCTGGACAGATGGCCGGATGCTACTCCGAAGGAAAGAGAGTACAATATAGTAAAGGAGCATGGAGCAGTCTTTGTAGAAAAGATCGGCGGAGCCCTTTCAAATGGCGAGCCGCATGACGGACGTGCGCCTGACTATGATGACTGGGATTTAAATGGCGATATCATAGTTTACTATCCAGTGGATGATATAGCACTCGAGCTTTCATCAATGGGAATCAGAGTGGATGAGGTCTCACTTCCGAAGCAGCTGAAGGAAGCAGGATGCGAGGAGAGACTCTCACTCTCCTTCCATAGGGATATCATGGAGAAGAAGCTGCCGTACACCATCGGCGGCGGAATCGGACAGTCGAGGATCTGTATGTTTTTCCTGAGAAAATGCCACATCGGAGAGGTTCAGGTATCGCTCTGGCCGGATTGGGATGTGCAGTACGCCAGGGAACATGGGGTGACACTTTTATGAGCAAGAATCTGCATACACCGGAAATGGACAGACTGATGGACGCTCTTCTGAGCCTCGGGAACCGTGACGAGGCCTACAGCTTCATGGAGGATCTGTGCACGGTCGGTGAGCTCGAGGCGATGCAGCAGAGGCTTTCTGTGGCATCAATGCTCAGAACCCATGAGACATATCAGAAGATTGCAGAGGACACGGGTGCTTCGACAGCCACGATCAGCCGTGTGAAGCGCGCGCTGGAGTACGGTGATGACGGATATGAGCTCGTACTGAAGAGGATTGAAGGAGCCTGAAGGCCAACTATGGACAATCTTAATAAAATACTAAATAAAGAACAACTAGACGGGGTCCTCACCACCGAGGGTCCCGTTCTTATATTAGCGGGAGCAGGGTCAGGAAAGACAAGGGTACTGACCCACCGTGTCGCATATCTCATCGATGAAAAGGGAGTCGCACCGTGGAATATCATGGCGATCACCTTTACCAACAAGGCCGCGAACGAGATGAAGGAGCGTGTCGACAATCTGACCGGTGGAAATAACGGAGTATGGATCTCTACCTTCCATTCTGCATGTGTGCGCATCCTCAGACGTTTCGCAGAGAATATCGGATATAAGAGCGGGTTTTCGATCTACGATACTGAGGATTCGAAGACCCTGATGAAGCATATTTTAAAAGAAAAAAATATCGACACCAAGCAGGTAAAAGAGAAATATTTCCTGAACCAGATAAGCCACCTGAAGGACGAGCTGATAGATCCGGATGAGTCTGAAAAGCAGTACAGGCACGGCTTCCCGGACAAGCTGGTGCCAGGCATATACAGGGAATACCAGGCGAGGCTTAAGGCAAATAACGCCTTTGACTTCGATGATCTGATAGTAAAGACAGTCGAGCTTCTGAGCACTGATGAGGAGGTCAGAAATTACTACAATGACCGTATCCACTATCTGATGGTGGATGAGTACCAGGATACGAATGCGGCACAGTTCGAGCTGATCAGGCTCCTGACAGAGAAGCGCAGGAATCTGTGTGTCGTAGGTGATGACGACCAGTCGATATATAAGTTCCGTGGAGCGGATATCGAGAATATCCTGAGCTTCGAGGAAAAATTCCCGGATGCGAAGGTCATCAAGCTCGAGCAGAACTACAGGTCGTATACCAGAATCCTCGATGCTGCCAATGCCGTGATCAGCAACAACAAGGGCAGGAAGGAAAAGCACCTTTTCTCTGAAAGAGGCGAGGGCGAGAAGATCCGTTTCCACCAGTTTGACAGCGGATATGAAGAGGCTGAGTTCATCGCCAATGACATAAGGAAAAAGGAGAAGAGCCTGAAGGATGATTTCAGGGACTTCGCGGTACTGTACAGGACCAATGCGCAGTCTCGAATGCTTGAAGAGAAGATGCTGATGGAGAATATCCCGTACAGGATCGTCGGTGGCGTCAACTTTTACCAGAGGCGTGAGGTCAAGGATATCCTGGCATATCTGCAGGTCATTGACAATCCTGCGAATGATGTGTCGGTGAGAAGGATTCTGAATGTGCCAAAGCGTGGAATAGGTGCTACAACCGAGGGCAAAGTGGCTGACTATGCTGTGTCAAACGGTCTGTCTTTCTTTGAAGCTCTCGACAGAGGTTCATCGAATGGCATGTACGGACGCAGCGGAAAAAAGATTTCCGAATTCGTGGATTTCATAGATTCTCTTTCTGGAAAGCTTGATACTGACGGAGTCACCGGCCTCGTCAAGGATATCATAGAGGATACTGGATACTCAGCGGATCTTAAGGCTGAAGGCACTGATGAATCAGAGGCGAGACTTGAGAATATAGACGAGCTCATCAACAAGGCTGCCGAATTCGAGCGGAGACTCGACCTCGATGAAGACAATAAGGATCTGACGAATCGCGAGAAGCTCACAATGTTCCTGCAGGATGTATCTCTTGTCACGGATGCCGATGCAGATGATGCGAATGACAACCGTGTGACTCTCATGACACTGCATTCCGCAAAGGGACTTGAGTTCCCGAATGTGTATCTGGCAGGGCTTGAGGACGGCCTATTCCCATCATACATGTCGATCAATTCGGATTCATCCGATGAGGAGATCGAGGAAGAGAGACGTCTCATGTATGTCGGGATCACGCGAGCAAAGGATACCCTTACGCTGACCTGTGCCCGTGCGCGCATGGTCAGAGGAGAGATGCAGTATTCATCCGTGAGCCGGTTCGTAAAGGAGATTCCGGCAGAGCTCATTGATGGAAAAGTGCCTGGAGGAAGCGGTTTCTCAGACCACAATGATAGGCCTGATTTCCTGAGGGATTATGAGCCAGTCACATCATTCCCGCAGCATGAGGGCTATGGCAGTGTGGCATACGGAGGAGTCACCGGCTATTCCGTGAATCAGCATAAGAGCGGTCGTAAGAGGAAGAAACCAGCCAATACCGCTTCTGACTACAGGAAGAAGCTCGATTCGATGGTTCAGAAAGGCATCGGCGGGGATACTGAACCTGACTACGGCGTCGGTGACAGAGTGCACCATCTGAAGTTCGGAGACGGCACCGTAACAGAGGTCGAGAATATGGGTCGGGACTTCAGAGTAACGGTCGATTTCGACACGGCCGGCACCAGAAAACTTTTCGCCGGATTTGCAAAGTTAGTGAAAATATAGGTGTTTTTTTAACTGAGGTGTGATATAATTAGAATCAGTTGAGAACACAAGTCAGGAGGTATTATGAAAATATTTTCCAGAGAAGTGACAAAGGATGACCTCGCAGACCTTATCGATGTGAGCAAGCTGAAGTCTCTTGTTGACAAGCCTGTATCGCTGGTGAAGAGTCGCAGGGAGGTTCTACAGAAGAAGAAGGAGAAGACAGACATGAAGAAGCTGATCAAGGGAATTCTTATCACAGTTGGTGTACTTACAGTTATCTGTGGCATTGCATATGCGCTCTATCGTTATTTCACGCCGGATTATGATGACGCATTCGATGATGATTTCGATGATGCCTTCGATGACGACGATGATGACCTCTTCGCAGAGGACAAGAACTGATATCTTGACAAGAGTACGCTGAAGTGCTATATTATACATAGCGCTAAGGAACGTTATTAATCATTAGGGCACAAATAGAACCCCCTGATATGGCATTATCAGGGGGTTCTTCCTGTATTTATACAGCCAGGTGTTCTGTTCAGGCTAGCTGTCCTAAAGGTGCCTGTCTAACCATTTGCAGATGTAGTAGCTTACTACACCTGCCACAACAGACACTAGAAACGTTATTAATAGTTCCATTCTGGCACCTCCTTTCTATGTAGGAGGAACAGCAGAAAGATTATATCATGGAAAGCAGGTTGTAGGCAATGTCATGCAGACATTTTGGAGATCCTGATAACTGCGGTGGATGCAGGTATCAGGATTTTTCTTATGAAGAAGAAATAGCACAGAAGGACAGGGAGCTGAGGGAACTCTTCGCAGATGTGGTCCCGTCATTTGATGAGGTGTATGAAGGCATCACGGGTACTGACCCGGATGGCTACAGGAACAAGATGGAGTTTACCTTCGGGAACCGCATGAAGGATGGTCCGCTGGAGCTCGGGATGCACAGGAAGGGCAGGTTCTATGATATAGTGTCAGTGCCTGAGTGCCAGATCTGCAATCCTGATTTTGGCAGGATAATTGATGCGACAAGAGAATATTTCTCTGAGAGAGGTACTTCATTCTACAGGAAGAGACAGCATACAGGCTATCTGAGGCATCTTCTGGTAAGACGCGCCAACTTCACTGGCCAGATACTCGCAGACCTTGTGACGGCTGACTATGACGGCTCGTCAGAGGCTGATGAGGGTGAACTCATGGCAGGATTTCGTGAGGCGTTGCTGGCTCTGAATCTGGACGGAGAGATAGTCGGGATTCTCCACACGAGGAATAATTCTCTTTCTGATACGATTAAGGATGAGGGGACAGAGGTGCTGTATGGTCAGGATTTTTTCTATGAAAAAATCCTGGGACTTTCATTCAAGATCACACCGTTCTCTTTTTTCCAGACGAATTCAGCCGGTGCTGAGAAGCTTTACGGGAAGGCGAGGGAGTACCTGCTTGAGGCACTTCATGGAGAGAAGCCTCATGAGGTATTCGATCTGTATTCCGGCACAGGCACGATCACGCAGATTGTGTCAGAATACGCAGAGCATGTGACGGGGGTTGAGATAGTTCCCGAGGCCGTGCAGGCAGCAGAGGAGAATGCTGCTGCAAACGGCATCACGAGCTGCTCGTTTATCTGTGGAGATGTGTTCAGGGTGCTTGATGGACTTGATGAGAAGCCTGACTATATCATTGTAGACCCGCCTCGCGAGGGACTGCAGCCTAAGGCTCTGTCAAAGATAGTCGGCTATGAGGTACCGTCGCTTGTTTATATCGCTTGCAAGCCTGCGTCACTCGCCCGTGACATACCGACGTTTATCACACATGGCTATGAGGTAAAGCATCTGGCATGCATCGATATGTTCCCGCGAACGAATAATACAGAATGCGTCTGTCTGTTCGTTAAGACCGGCGATGGGGCACTCAGGCATCAGTGAATTTCTTGTTCACATTCAAGTACAAAAGTAGTAAAATAGTTAGGTAGTTTGTAGGGAGGCAGAAGCAACAGGAGGTTATAAAAATGGCAGCAGAGGTTACTGCGATCATTATTTTTCTTCTGATGTTCACGCTCATCATTCTCGATAAATGGGAGCACTACATCATCACACTGTGCTGTGCGCTGGGGACTATCGTGCTGGTCTTCGGGATTGAGATGCACAATGGCGCAGCACTTATGAAGACGCTAAATGTCGCATCTGTTTTTACCAAGGATTTCTGGCATGTGTCAGGACACGGGGCGGGTTCATCCATTGGTATCAACTGGTCGACGATCATTTTCATCGCAGGGATGATGATCATGGTTGCAGGCATGGCGAGAGTCGGGTTCTTCCAGTGGCTCTGTATGACGCTTGCGAAGGCAGTTGAATACAAGCCCATCAGGATCTTTATCGTATTCATGATCATGAGCTTCGGCCTGTCGATGTTTATCGATTCGATCACGGTCATCCTGTTCCTCGCGACGGTGACGCTGGAGCTGGCGCAGCTTCTGTCGTTTGATCCGGTACCGATGATCATTTCAGAGATATTCTGTGCGAATCTCGGTGGTTCCGCTACCATGTGCGGCGACCCGCCAAATATCATCATAGGCACATCACTTGGATTCACCTTTTTTGATTTTCTGAAAAATACAGGCGTCATATCAATCATCGCTCTGGTGATCACGATATTCTATTTCTATATCGTGTACAGGAAGCGGATGATTTCAACCAATGGTGACGTTGATTATTCGAAGCTTCCTGATCCGAAGACGACTATTAAGGACAGGAGAGGCTTCATCATCAGTGTCTGCATTCTGGCACTGGCAGTTATTCTTCTTATCACTCATGGAAATACCGGGCTCACTGTCGCATTTATCGGTGCGCTTATCGCAGGTCTTACGCTTGTGACTGCACCGAAGCATGTGAAGGAGATCATGAGGTCACTAGATTACAAGACGCTTCTTTTCTTCATAGGACTGTTCGTCGTGGTAGGCGGACTCGAGGAGACCGGGGTGCTTGAAACAGTCGCCGGATTCATTGCCAGGGTATCTCGTGGCAATGTTTTCACAATGGTTGCAATTATCATCTGGATCTCAGGAATTGCAAGCGCATTTATCGACAACATCCCGTTCTCAGCGACTATGATTCCAATCATCAAGGCACTGGCGAGGGTTACACCTGGGATCAATGTGGATGTGCTTGCCTGGGCACTGTCGATCGGAACAGATATCGGTGGTTCAGCAACACCGATTGGTGCTTCTGCAAATGTAGTTGGTACATCGGCCTCAACCCGTGCAGGACATCCGATCAGCTGGGGCAGGTACTGCAAGGTAGCAGCGCCGGCAACTATACTGGTGCTGGCATTCTCAACGGTATTTATATTCGCGAGATATCTGTAGTTTATAAGGGATGAGGACACATGAGTTGTGAGTGACCTTTTGAGACGCCGGCGCTTGGCGTCCGTTTTTTGGCCGCCTATGCGTCCGCTGCGTCTAAACATTAGCGAGAGCGTGTCACGAATGGCTGCATGTGTCCGATATCCCTCGGAAATAGGAGGATATATGGGAAAAAATAATCAGATCCTGATCAGCATCAGCCGTAAGTACGGAAGCGGCGGGCATGATATCGGGAAGAAGCTGTCAGAGATGCTGGGCATTGATTTCATTGACAGGAATATGCTTGATGGAATGTCTGAGGAGTGCGGAATTGATATAGACCTCCTCAGGAAATATGATGAAAAGGTAGTCAATCCTTTTGCCTATCGTACGGTTCAGGCCATGAACACAAGCATCACCAACAATCCGACCAAGATGATAGCCCATGCCCAGCATGAGTATATCATCAGACAGGCGAAGGCTGGGAAATCATTTGTCCTGATAGGCCGGGCAGGAGACGAGATCCTGAAGGACTATCCGTATCTGGTCCGTTTTTTCATTACGGGCGAGCTGGATTACAGGATCAGACGTATCATGGAACGCCGTGAAATGAATGAGAAGGATGCCAAAGCAGCAATCCGCCGCCATGACAGGTCGAGACGGATGTACCATGACACCTATTCAGAGGGTCGCTGGGGCGATGCAGACAATTACGAGATGATACTTTCATCATCTCTTTTAGGAGTCGACAGGAGCGCTCAGGTACTCTATGACTATTTGAAACTTCGTGACATAATCTAAGAGACAAGGGGATGGTTCTCCTGTCTTTTTAATTAAAATATTTGAAAGGGAAAATGATGGCTGATTTTACAAAATACTTTCTGATGATCAGGGAGGATGATCCGGAGGGGACTGCAAAGGATGTAATTGAGTACACTCTGGAGAAAACCAGGGGACAGATCGACTGGGACCAGAATAGCATGAAGGCTGTGATACCGTCTGCTCATGGAAATATAAATCATGTGTGCCGTGTGTCAGATGGCTGCGGGCACAGCATCTATATCAAGCAGGCTGGTCTTGAAACCCGTATTTCCAAAGATATGACTGCTTCGATTGACCGTAATACGCTTGAGTCCCAGATGCTGATCCTCGAGGACAAATGGGCTCCAGGCATGGTGCCGAAGATTTATTTTTACGATACGACTATGTATGCCTGCGGTATGGAGGACTGCTCGGACTATGAGGTCATGCGTGATGCTATGCTTGAACACCGGACATTCCCGCAGTTTGCAGATCAGATCTCTACCTTCATGGCACGTACACTTCTGCTATCAAGCGATATCGCCATGGACCACCGCGAGAAAAAAGAGTTAGTTAAAAAATTCATAACACCGGATCTCTGCGACATCACGGAAAAACTGGTACTGATGGAGCCTTATCTCGGAGCTGAGAGAAATAACATCTTTGAGCCGAACAGAGATTTCGTAGAAAAAGAGCTTTATTCAGACGAGGCTCTTCATCTGGCTGTATCAAAGCTGAAGTTTAAATTCATGACAGATGCCCAGTCGCTTCTTCATGGTGATCTGCACACCGGATCTATTTTTATCAGAGAAGATTCGATAAAGGTCTTCGACTGTGAATTCGGAACCTATGCTCCTATAGGCTACGACGTCGGCAATATAATCGCGAATATGATCTTTGCCTATGACAACGGACTGGCTTATGGTGCCGATGAATTCTGCAACTGGTGCCTCGATACAATCGAACAGATCGTAGATCTTTTCATAGAAAAATGGAACAGGCTCTATGATGAGGCTGTGACAGAACCGATGGCAAAGGTTAATGGATTCAAAGAATATTATCTGGCTGAAATCCTTAAGGATACTGCCGGATATGCCGGCACAGAACTTCACAGAAGGACTGTCGGCATGGCAAATGTTGTCGATGTCACGACAATAGAGGATGAAAAGAAAAGGCTTCTTGCTGAGAGGATAAATATTTTCACAGGAAAGGACTATATCCTGAATCAGGCATCATTTACAAATGGAAAGGCATTCAGAGAGGCTGTAATAAAGGCAAAAGATAAGGCGTTGAGTGTATAGGATATAGGATATAGGGGATAGGGGTTTAACCAGCAATCTGACGAACGTAAAAGAAAGGTAATTATATTATGAATTCGGTTGAAGACTTTTTGGGCAGGGTCATCACGGTGAAGCTGCCTGATGACAGGAAGTCGGTTGATATCATTGACCAGACCCTGATTCCGAATGAGATAAAGAGGATAAATGTAAGTACGAAGGAGGCCATGTGGGATGCGATAAAGAAGCTCCGTGTCCGTGGCGCACCGGCAATCGGGGTGTTTGCAGCGATGAGTATGGCGGTGCTTGCATCGCAGTATAAAGAGACCGATTATGCAGCATTCAGGAAACATTATAAGGATGACAGTGATTATCTCGCCACATCAAGACCTACTGCGGTCAATCTGTTCTGGGCATTGAACCGCATGTCTGCCAGGCTGGATACACTTTCTGACAGACCAGTCGATCAGATAAAAGATATACTTTTTGATGAGGCTCTGGCGATTCAGGAAGAAGACATACAGATCAGCCGGAATATCGGCCAAATCGGCTTCGGACTGTTACAGGACCTGAAGCAGGATGGAGAGCCTATTGGGATTGAGACTCACTGCAATGCCGGAACTCTTGCTACAGCAAAATATGGTACTGCCACGGCTCCTATGTACATAGCACTTGAGCATGGCTGGGCTGGAAGCGATATGCATGTGTACTGTGATGAGACAAGGCCACTTTTACAGGGAGCCAGACTCACTTCATTCGAGCTATCGAATGCCGGAATTACGACAACTGTCAACTGCGACAATATGGCATCAATTCTCATGAAGCAGGGAAAGATAAAGATCATTTTCGTCGGCTGCGACAGGGTAGCGGCAAATGGAGATGCTGCAAATAAGATTGGTACATCAGGACTTGCAATAATTGCAAAGCACTACGAAGTTCCCTTCTATGTATGTGCTCCTTCATCCACAATCGACATGGCTACTCCGACTGGTGATCAGATTCCTATCGAGATGCGTGATCCTGATGAGATCAGGAGCATGTGGTATGAGAAACCGATGGTGGCTGACGGGATTGACTGTTTCAATCCTGCATTTGATGTGACAGACCACGATCTGATCACAGGCATCATCACAGAGAAAGGCCTTTGCCAGGCACCATATGATAAGGCTTTCAGAGATCAGGGAATTGGCTGACTATTGACAAATAGACGGCTAAGCGTTATATTATTACTAGCGCTAGAAATGAGAGTAGCGTTCGTAGGAGAAAATGAACCCCCTGATACGGCTATATCAGGGGGTTCTTCCTTTTTTGTACGGTAAGGCATCCGTTCAGGCTAACTGTTCTAGAAGTGTCTGTCCAGCCATTTGCAGATATAATAGCTTACTATACCTGCCACAACAGATACAAGAAATGAGAGTAGTAACTCCATTGTGGAATCTCCTTTCTATCCATAGGAGGAACAGCAAATCAATTATATCATGAAAAAGTGAAATAAGGAATATCTTATGTATGAGGATATAACCAATTATCCATCAGATGAAGAGGCGAAAAAACTGATTCTGGAAGTCGGCCGCCGTATGTACGACAAGGGCTTCGTAGCTTCAAATGATGGGAATATCAGTGTAAAGGTATCAGACAGCACGCTCTGGGCAACCCCGACCAATGTGAGCAAGGGCTTCATGACAGAGGATATGCTGATAAAGATGGATCTTGATGGAAATGTGCTGGAGGGTACCTGGAAGCCGTCGAGTGAGATCAGGATGCATCTCGGGGTATATAATGAGGAGCCATCCATTCATGCAGTCTGTCACGCTCATCCTGTCTGTGGAACAGCCTTTGCCATCAGAGGCAGGGACCTTGATGAGAGGATCCTTCCGGAAGGTGTGATGCAGCTGGGAGTCGTGCCTTGCGCACCGTTTGCAATGCTTGGAACTGATGAAGTACCGAAGTCAGTTCTTCCTTATGTACATGACTACAATGCAGTCCTCCTGGGAAATCACGGCGTCCTGACCTGGGGCTCTAATCTCATGCAAGCCTATATGCGCATGGAGACCCTCGAGCATTATGCGAAGATCGTGATCCTGTCAAAGTACGTCATGAAGGATTACCGTGAGTTTACCGATGAAGAGCTGGATGGTCTTATCGCAATCCGTGAAAGTCTCGGAATTCACAGGGGCGGAAGGCCATCATAAACCGGAGAGGTAGTGTATGACATATGAGGATATAGTTGCCAGATGGCGGAGCAGAAAGATGATGAAAACACACTGAAAATAATATATAATAGTTGTATACCAGTTGCAGAAAAAAGAAAGGAACCACCGGTGGAAAAGCTCATAGATATAAATGCATATCCGGTTTCAGTATGCCTGAAGAAGCTCTTAAAAGATAAGACCACCGGCGGAAATATAATCTGGGCGACCGATGCATATAGTGCAGAGGGCACAGGCTTTGCAGACACGGATGAGATGGAAGAATATGCCATCCGCTCAAGAGAAGATCTGATCAAGCCACGTATAGATAAGTCAGATGATGAGAAGCAGAAAAGGACGAGAAAGAAAGCGGAGGTCTTCACACCTGTCTGGCTCTGCAATCAGATGAACAATTTCTGTGACGAGGAATGGTTCGGAAGTAATGATGTGTTCAATGTCCTGCATGATGACCATACCTGGGACGTGATAGAAGAAAAAATAGAGTTCCCAGAAGATAAGACCTGGCAGGATTATATAGTATCTACAAGGCTTGAAATTACCTGTGGTGAAGCACCATTCCTGGTATCACGATATGATGCAGCAACCGGAAAACTGATCGAGCCACCGAAGAAGCGAATAGGTCAGCTCGACAGGAAGATTCGCATTGTAAATGAAAATGCAGAAAACTACGATGAATGGATGGAGTGGACGAGAAAATCCTTCGAGTGCGTCTACGGATATGAATATCAGGGAGACAGCCTTCTGATAGCACGTATCAATCTGCTGCTGACATTCATTGATTATTACAGGGAGAGATGGGAAAAGAATCCGTCAGAGAAAGAACTTGACGAGATCATTACGAGAATAGTCTGGAATATCTGGCAGATGGATGGCCTGAAGGATACTATACCGTTAGGCAAGCCAGGACAGGAAGAGTATCATCAGATGAGCCTCTTCGAGATGATGGATCATCCTGATGAAAAAAAGGAAGACAAGGAAGAAAAAATTGCTCTCCCATGTAAGATAAGGGATTGGAGAAATAAGAAGCCAAAGACAATAGTCTTTAAGAATCTGAAGGAAAAATGAAAATGGATGTGACAAATGGGCTTGATTCCACTTATGGGATTTCGGATGACGAACTGACAAACGATGTCAATATCAATATTCTGAGAGCTCACGCCAGGAAGGAGAAAATTATGTGTAGTATTGCTATAGAAATACCAAATGAAGTTTTATATGATACGAAGCAAAGCCGTGAATCAGCAGCAGACACTGCGCGGAAAGTTCTGGCTATGTACTATTATGTGAAGGAAGATGTGTCCATAGGCTATTGTGCTGAGATAGCAGGGATGTCAGAAAGTGAGTTTATTGAGTTACTCGGAAAAAATGAAATAGATATATTCAGATTCAATAATGAAGCAGAGCTGGACAGGGATATTGCTAATGCATAAAGTAGTAGTCAATACAACACCTATTATCGCTTTGGCGAAGTGCCATGAACTTGATGTCTTACGTCGCATGTATGGTAAGATTGTGATTCCACAGGCAGTATATGATGAGATATGCGTCCGGGATGATATTGTCTCAAGGATAGTAAATGACAGTCGGACTTGGATCAGTGTAAAGAAAATACAGGATGCGAAGGATAAGGCACTATATAGAACCCGTCTGCATGATGGTGAAGTAGAGGTGATGATCCTCGCACAGGAAATCAATGCAGATATAGTTATAATTGATGATTTATCTGCCAGAAGTACAGCAGAATATCTGAAGTTACCGCTTACTGGTACTCTTGGGGTGCTAATCAAGGCAAAGCAGCAAGGTATCATTGATGAAGTAATGCCTATTATAGATAAGATGCAGAATGAAAATATTTATTTTTCTGATAGGCTTTTAGATTTAGTTCGGAGAAAAACTGGGGAAGGGTTAAGTAGATGATGAACTACAAAAATCAAAATAATGGTTAATAAAAACATTGTACATAGGTGTTATATGAGTAAAAGTGACATATTTACTAGAGAAGAACTGACAGAGCGTGTGAGCCCGGTTCTGAAAAAATATCATATGACCCAAGCTATTCTTTTTGGCTCATACAGTAAAGGAACGGCCAATGAGAAAAGCGATGTAGATCTTGTTGTTGACAGCAATCTTCATGGCTTACAGTTTGTAGGATTGATTCAGGATATGTCAGACGCGCTTTCGGGCAAGCAGATCGATTTGATAGATGTGTCACATATCGAATCAGGCTCACCAGTAGATCAGGAGATAAAGAAGACAGGGGTAATAATCTATGCAAAATGACAGGCAGATTCTGGAAAAGATGCTCCAGTATGCACAGAAGGTTGCTGAATATACCAAAGGTATGGATTATGAAACTTTTGTGGAAAATGATATGGCAGTAGATGCCTGCGTGTTCAACCTGAGTCAGCTTGGCGAGACATCAAATCAGATATCAGAAGAGTATGAGGAAGGTACACCTGATATTCCATGGAGACAGCTATATGGCCTAAGGAACAGGATAGTACACGACTATGAGGGAATAAATCTGAAACTCGTATGGGAAATAATTCAGGGAGATATACCTGATCTGATAGAAAAGATTACGAGGCTTATATAAAAAGAGTATCGGGAAAGAAGGAAAGCAATGATACCACAGGAAAAGAAGCTATTGGATGTACTTTCAAATAATGATGTGACATTCTTTATCCCACCATATCAGAGAAACTATGAGTGGACTGATGAACAGTGCAAAGTATTCTATGATGACATTCTGAAGACACACGATAGAAATGTGGCAGGAGATACCACTGAGCATTTCTTTGGTTCGATCACATTCTTTCAGGATGAGACACCGTTTGGACAGCCGGACAAGTTGGTACTGATAGATGGACAGCAGAGGATCACGACTACTATGCTTTTCCTTGTGGCATTACGTGATATACTTGATGATAATACTTTGCGCGAGTTTATTAATAATAAGTATCTCAAAAATAATAACGTCAGTGGAGATAATGACGAATACAAGATAAAACTAAAGCAGGTCGAGACAGACTGGTCTGCGTATAAGCATATCATTCTTGGTGAGGAGCTGGAAGGAACAGAAAAGACATCTGCTGTATATCATAATTATCAGTTCTTTTATAATCAGCTTAATTTGTACAAGGCAAACGGGAATAACGTCGGGTCTCTTATAGATAAAGGTCTGGATAAGTTCAGCGTCATCACAATAGAATTACAGCCAGCGAAGAATGAGTGGGAAAATCCACAGGAAATATTTGAGTCAATGAATTCGCTGGGAAAGCCGCTCACATTAGCGGATCTTGTGAGAAATTATCTGCTCCTGGGACTGGATGCCAATACCCAGGAGAATCTGTATAAGAATTACTGGCTTCATATCGAGAAAGTCCTGCCAGGACATATCTCTGACTATATCAGAGACTTCATGCAGATGAAGCAGAAAACATCGTTCAAAAAAGCAACTGAGAACAATTATAAGGAACTTTATGGCCTGTTCAAAAATGTATTCAGTGATCTGAAATCAGATACAGTGCTTAAAGAACTGTATGATTATTCGGATGTGTACTCATACATCATGAATGGGAAAGATACAGGTTGCAAAGGAATCAATGATCAGCTGAAAGATCTGGGAATACTCAGGGTGACAACAGCATATTCATTCCTTCTGTCATTGCTTTCCGAGTGGAAGATGGGAAAGTTCACTGATGATGAGATGATTGATATTCTTGAAGCATTGAAGGTGTACTTCCTGAGACGAAGAATTCTTAAAATAACTACGGCTGAGAATAAGGTGTTCCCTGGACTTGTGAATCGTGTAGGTGATCTGGAGAATGCGAAGGATAAAAAGCTGAAGATGTTTGAGATCCTTGCAGATCAGGAAAGTAATATGCGTCTGCCGAATGATGTGGAGATGTCACGTTATATCGAGTCTATGAATTTCTATAATTTCCAGTATTGTAAGTTTTATTTGGCACTTGTTGAAGAAAGTCTTACAAGAAGTCGTCCCGATCTGAATGATGAACTACTCCAGATAGAGCATATAATGCCGCAAAAACTGAATGATGACTGGAAAACTGAACTGTGGCCTGACTTTGAGGAAATCCATCAGGAGCTGGTAAATACAATAGGGAATCTGACTCTGATCAGACACAATCAGCAGTTTGGTAATAGGTCTTTCAAGGAGAAAAAATCCGTATATAAAAACAATGCCGGATTGCAGATTGCAAAGACAGAGATCACGAATCAGACTGAATGGAATAAGAATACAATTCTTGAGAGAACACAGTGGATCATTGATTATATGCTCAAGAATGTGATGCCTATCCCGCAGAAGATGCGCAAGACCAATAACTTCTCAATCAAAGAGAAGAAGGGACTGTCATTCAATGAACTTCAGCTGATAGGTGAGTATATAGATTTCTGTGACGATCCGTCAATCAAAGCAAAGGTTGTAAACGACCACGAAGTAGAATTTGAAGGAAAAAAATGGAGACTGTCACCTCTGACAAGAGAGATACAGACAAGACGTGATAAGGTGAGTAAATCAGGTTCGTATTCCGGAGCACAGTATTGGGAATATGATGGCATGAGACTGGCAGATATAATCTGAGAGAGGATATAGAAATGGGCAATAAGCTGTTTAATTATGTGATAGGGAATCCGCCGTATCAGGATGACGTACAAAATAAGGGAGATAGGCCAAATCCAGTCTATAATCTTTTTATGGATGCAGTAGATGATGTTGCTGATAAGGTGGAGCTTATTCATCCTGCACGATTTTTGTTCAATGCTGGTCAGACATCAAAAGATTGGAATAAAAAAATGCTTAATGATGAGCATTTTGAAATATTAAAATATGAACAAAAAAGTGATAAGGTTTTTCCAAATACAGATATCAAGGGTGGAGTAGTAGTATCATATCATGATGATACAAAGATAATTGGGCCAATCGGTGTGTTTACCGCTTATGATGATCTAAACTCTATTGTCCGAAAAGTATGGAAAAATAAAATTGAATCATTTGAGAACTTGGTATCGTCTCGTGGTACATATAGGTTTACTGACAAATTTTTTGAAAATTTTCCAATGGCAAAAGATAGATTAGGAAAAGGTACTGGCAATATGATTGTCTCTAATGCTTTTTCACAGCTACCAGAGGCTTTTCCTGAATCAGTAGAGACAACAGAAAATTACATCAAAATACTTGGAAGATTAAAATCAGATAGAGTGTATAGATATATCAAAAGAGAATATGTGCAGGATAATGCATATATAGATAAATACAAATTGATGTTGCCGGAAGCAAATGGTTCTGGTGCAATTGGAGAAGTGTTAAGCACTCCGCTCATAGGAGCTCCGCTCATAGGAGCTACAGATACTTTTATAAGTATAGGCCCAGTAGATAGTGAACAATTGGCAAATAATTTGCTGAAGTATGTGAAAACAAAATTTGCGCGTACAATGCTAGGCGTTAAGAAGGTTACCCAACATAATCCAAAAGCAACATGGCATTATGTCCCTCTCCAGGACTTCACCACATCATCCGATATTGACTGGTCTCAGTCTATCCCTGAGATCGACAAGCAACTCTACAAGAAGTACGGCCTGTCGGATGAAGAGATTAATTTCATTGAGACCCATGTGAAGCCTATGGATTGAGGAGATGGATATGAAGAAGATGACAACACCTGAGATCAATACCGCGAAGAAGGTCGTTCCAATCATATACTGCTACACAACTCCTGAGATCAAAAGACATGATGGATGGGTGAAGATTGGCTATTCAGAGCAGGAAGCTGATGTGAGAGTTGGCCAGCAGACAGATACGGCCGATGTCGAGTACCATATCGAATGGAAGAAAAATGCTACCTTCGATGATGGAAGCGGAGATGTTTTTTCAGATGCGGATTTCCATGCTTATCTATCGAAGTGCGGCGTTGAGAGGATGAAGCCAAAGGAAGGTCACAAAAGACCGCCGGAATGGTTTCACATTTCACCAGAGGAGGCAAAGAGATTTCTTGATGATTTCCGTGAGAACAGAGGGATAGTAAGTGGTGATGCAGCAGGCAGGGTAGTAGCACCGGCTACTGCGTATGAACTTCGTGATGAGCAGCAGGAAGCTGTCACCATGGCGAAGGATTATTTTGAGACCCACAAGGGTGGCAAGTTCCTGTTCAACTGCAAGCCAAGATTTGGAAAGACACTGACTGTTTACGAACTTATCAAAGAGATGGATTTGTCAAAGGTACTTATAGTTACAAATAGACCAGCCATTGCGAATTCATGGTATTCTGACTATGAGAAATTCTTAGGCGTTGAGTCGGGATATTCTTTTGTATCTGATACAGACTCCCTGAAGAATTCACCGCTTGTGATGACAAGGGATCAGTTTGTCTCTGAGATGGTTGGAAATGAAGATCCCAGATGTATAGAATTTCTGTCGCTTCAGGATCTGAAAGGCTCCAGATATTTCGGCGGATATTATGACAAGCTGTTATATGTATCGGAGCTGAACTGGGATATGCTCGTAATCGATGAAGCTCATGAAGGAGTCGATACGTTAAAGACTGATGTGGCATTTGACCATATCAGGCGTGATTACACGCTTCATCTGTCAGGCACTCCGTTCAAGGCATTAGCAAGCGGCGAGTTCGAACAGGAGGCAATCTACAACTGGACATATGCAGACGAGCAGGAGAAGAAGCAGAAGTGGGATTCACCAGAGAAGAATCCTTATGAGAATCTGCCGAAGCTCAATATGTACACCTATCAGATGTCTGAGATAGTGAAGGACGAACTGTCTCAGGGTGTAGAGATAAATGGGGAGACCGAAGAGTATGCCTTTGATCTGAACGAATTCTTTGCGACGAATGAGAAAGGACATTTCATTCATAATGATTCGGTAGACAAGTTCCTGAATGCACTTGTGACAGGGAAGAAATATCCATTTTCAACACCTGAACTGCGCAATGAATTAAAGCACACATTCTGGCTCCTGAACAGAGTTGATTCCGCAAAGGCACTTGCGAAGAAACTGAAGAAGCATCCGGTTTTTGAGAACTATGAGATAGTGCTTGCAGCAGGCGATGGAGAGCTGCCTGATGAGAACGGTGACTATGATGCGAAGGTGACAGAAAAGTCATTTGACAGGGTAAAAGAAGCGATAGCCACTCATGACAAGACTATTACTATTTCAGTCGGACAGCTAACCACAGGTGTGACAATTCCAGAGTGGTCGGCCGTGCTTATGCTATCGGGGATTCAGAGCGAGGCTCTGTATATGCAGGCAGCTTTCAGGGCACAGAATCCGTGCCTTTTCTCGGATGGAAAGAATTTTTACAGGAGAGAAAATGCCTATGTATTCGACTTTGATCCTGCAAGGACTCTGATCATCTATGAGAAGTTTGCTAACAATCTCTCTGTAAATACGGTAAATGGCGGTGGTACGCAGGATGACAGAGAGAAGAACATCAGAGACCTGCTGAATTTCTTCCCGGTGATCGGTGAGGATGAAGATGGGGAGATGATAGAGCTTGATGCCGCGAAGGTTCTCTCTATTCCTAGAAAGATTAAATCAGTGGAAGTCGTGAAGCGTGGCTTCATGTCTGATTTCCTGTTCTGCAATATCAGCAATGTGTTCCATGCTCCACAGGAGGTCATTGATATGATCCAGAGGATGGAACCGGCGAAGGATGAAGGACCACTGTCACATGTGACGAAGGATACCGCAAGCGACCTGGATATCAATGATGACGGCGATGTGCAGATACCGGAGGAGAATGTGATCGGAACTGCAAATGATATGTTTGGCAGCAAGATATACGCTCCATCACAGCAGCAGATAAAGGATATTATAGATACCGCAAAGGAACAGTTTGAAGAGAAGGATTCATCCGATGACCGCAATAAGGTCATTGAGAAGGAAATAGAAGAGGCCAAGAAGACTTTCAGTGAGAATGTGACAAAGCAGGTCCTTGAGACGGCTTCAGATTCTTTTGGCTCGGACATGACTCCAAAGGCGAAGAAAGAGCTGGAGTCTGAGATCACGAACCGTGCAAATGTCGCTCTCGACCGTGCCGCAAGTGATTACAGGATCGAACAGGCAAAGGCTGAGAAAGTACGTGACCAGAAAATCGAAGCAGCGGAGACTGATGAGGAAGAATCGCAGGCGACAAAGGAGTTCATTGAGCGCATGAAAGCAGCTCATGATGCCATGCAGGATTCTGTCCAGAAGATATGGGAAGAGCAGACAAAGTCAGCTGGTGAATATACAGTAAAGCGTGTTGAGACCGACAAGAAGGAAAAGGAGAAGCGAACAGTTGAGGATGATGTGAGAGACCATCTGCGTGGATTCTCTAGGACTATACCTTCGTTCCTCATGGCCTATGGTACAGGAGATACCACTCTTGCGACATTTGAAAATGGAATTCCAGATAAGGTGTTCTCAGATGTGACAAGTATTACGATTGCCGAATTCAGATTCCTTCGCGATGGCGGTGATTATTACGAGCGTGATGATAATGGAAATGAGCTCCGGGATGAAGCATATAAGAAGCATTATGAAGGACATCTGTTTGATGAGGTCGTATTCAATGATTCAGTAAAGGAGTTCCTGAACAAGAAAGTAGCACTGGAAGACTACTTCGATGAGGCGAATGAAGAGGATATCTTTGATTATATTCCGCCTCAGAAGACTAACCAGATATTTACACCGAAGAGAGTCGTAAAAGAAATGGTGGATATGCTTGAACAGGAGAATCCTGGATGCTTCGATGATCCTGACGCCACATTTGCAGATCTATATATGAAGTCTGGAATGTATATCACCGAGATTGTAAAGCGTCTGTATAACAGTGAGAAGATGAAGAGTTTCTTCCCGGATAATGCAGACAGGCTCAACCATATCTTTGCAGAGCAGGTATATGGATGCGCACCGACTGAGATCATTTATCATATCTGCCTGTCATACATTCTTGGGTTTAGTGATGAGATAGAGATTCAGAAAAATAATATCGTTCAGTGTGACACGCTTCAGTTTACAAAGAAGGGTACGCTTGAGATGAAGTTGAAGGAACTGTTTCCGGAATTGAGTCGTTGAGACGAGGAGAAAATACTTATGGATCTGATAGAATACAAGAAAACAATTGATATTTTCCAATCAGTGATTGGAAAATCTGAAGGACTTCTGCCATGGTAGATCCGGGTTATAAGGGGTATTCATTTACGCTATCTGAATTGAAGTATCTGAGGTCTGGAAAATATGTCTGCCCCAGATGCGGTGGGCAGATGGAAAAAGAAAAATATTCTGCTGAAGTGAGTCCCGAGGTTTTTGATACTTCTGTCATTCATGCGAATTATACGGTAACCCAGTACAAATACCGATTCAGGTGTGGCAGTTGTGGTGAAGTGTTTGAGCTTGAAGAACTGGTGCCTCCGAAAAAGCACTCACCTATGGTCCGGAAAATCACAAGAGTGATAGTGATCATCGCAATAATCGCAGTTCTAATGTCTGTGATGATCGGGTCATTGTTATGAAGGCTATGCCTTCTTATATGCTTTCTTAGTCACCCGGAAGTACAGGATGATCATTGACGCTCCTGTGATCGCCCAGCTGATCGGATAGATCATGACAACCTGGTAGAAGGCGGTGAAGCAGTGCATCATGATGTGCATATAGATGATGCGCAGGATGCAGCTTCCCATCAGCGTGATGAGTGTCGGCATAAGTGAGTGCCCTATGCCACGGAGAGATGCGCCTGGTACCTCGTACAGGGCAGTCATCGGCTCGAGGAGAGCGATGAAGAGCATCCTGATCACTGCGAATTTCAGCACATCAGGGTCATGAGTGAAGAAAGAGAGCAGCGGATAGCGGAGCAGATAGAAGCAGACGCTTATGATCGCAGTAAATCCGATGGCAGATACGAAGGCAATCCTCGTCGTCCTCCGGCATCTGTCGTACTGTCCGGCAGCGTAGTTCTGGCTGATAAAGGTCATCAGAGCCTGGCAGAATGCATAGACAGTAAAATAGCAGATGTACTCGAGATTCAGGGCAGCCGAGTTTCCGGCCACGCAGTCTGAGCCGAAGAGGTTGATGGCGGCCTGGATGACTACATTTGAAATGGAGAAGATCATACCCTGGAGTCCGGCAGGAGCACCGATCCAGAGGATTCTTCTCACATATTTCCATTTGAGGGAAAGCCTGCTCAGATCCAGATGAAGCATCCCCTTTTCTCTCATCAGCGCACGCAGTATCATGAAGGCACTCACACCATTAGATATCGTCGTGGCATAAGCGACACCATCAGCATTCCTGTGAAGAACTATTACGAAGAACAGATTCAGCACGACATTCAGTGAACCTGAAATGATCAGATAGTACAGCGGTCTTCTGGTGTCTCCGATTGACCTGAGTACAGCCGAGCCGAAATCATAGGCCATGAGAAATGGCATACCCAGGAAATATATCCGCAGGTACATCTGTGCCATCGGCAGAATGTGAGACGGCGTATTAAGGAGCTTCAGTATCGGGACTGCAATCACCTGCCCTAAGGCAAGCATGATGAATCCGCTGATGAGAGCTACAGAGAAGCTCGTATGAAGCGCATCATTTACCTTCTCTTCCTCATTCTTCCCGATGAAATGGGAGAGCATTACATTGCTTCCGACGGACAGCCCTGTGAAGAAGGTCACTATCATATTGATGACGGGAGCATTGCTTCCGACCGCAGCCATAGCCTCAGATGAAGAAAAATTCCCGACGACTGCAGTATCAGATGCGTTGAACAGCTGCTGCAGCGTGCTCATCAGGAATATAGGAACCGTAATATAGAGAAGCTTTTTGAAAATACCACCGTGGAGCATATCCACGGCTCTTTTATTGTTTTCATTCATAGCTACTTAATTCTATGGTAATGTCTCAAATTTTTCAAATAAATCTTTTATGAAAAAAACTGAATATTTTATTAACAATGCTAATTGGTTGTAGTATAATATTCATAATCTGAAACATAACAAAAAGGAGGAAAATTATGCAAAAGGAAAAGGGAAAGAAGGAGCAGATCAAGGGCTTCAGGAGTGTCGGAGAGACCCTGATGCTGATGATCATCGCTCTCGTTACGGCAGTATCAGTCATAGTGGGAGTTATAGCAATATTCGCCCTAAGGACTTCGTTTACGAGTTCGATGGATGTGTATGAGTCAGCAAAGCTCGAAGGGTACAAGCAGGAGATCGTATCCGAGACACAGTCTGCTATTTCTATGGTGCAGATGGAGTACGACAAGTACAAGAAGGGAGAGATGACAGAGGACGAGGCAAAAGAGAGGGCCAGGGAGGACATCAGGAATTTCAGATACAGGGATGACCAGAGCGGATATTTCTGGATCGATGATCTCGATTACAATCTCGTGATGCATCCTATTCTTACAGATCAGGAGGGTACGAACCGTAAGGATCTCAAGGATCAGAAGGGCAATATGATAATCCAGATGATCCACAAGTCATGTACATCTGCGAAGAAGGGTGGATTCAATGAATTCTACTTCACTAAGGCAGACGGCAAGACCGTAGCGCCGAAGCTGGCATATTCGCAGCTGTTTGAACCATGGGGATGGATGCTCTCCACCGGTAACTATACAGATGATATGAATAAAGAGATGGCGTCTACAAGAGCATCACTTACTGCTAATCAGAGAGCCTCTTTCATCGAAATGATCATAGTAATGGCAGCATGTATCGTGATCGCATCCCTGCTCTCATTCAGGTATGGCAAGAAGCTGATCGCCCCTCTGAAGAAGATCAGAAAGTTCGCTGACCAGATGGCATCAGGAAATCTGAAGTAGGGCATTGAGGTTACATCAAAGAATGAATTTGGCGCCACCGGCAGAGAACTGAATGCTGCGCAGCATAAGATTGGCAGCATGATCTCCAAGGCTACAGCATCACGCGATGCCCTTGAGAATTCGATCAATGTGTTCTCGGATAACTTCGGAAGCATGACAGATGCCATTTCCAATGTATCAAAGGCAGTAAATGATATTGCCCAGAATAATACAGAGCAGGCCAAGTCAGCCTCGGATGCTGCCGAGAGTGTTCAGACGCTTTCATCAGGCATAGATGATTCGTCTGCAAATGTAGCACAGCTTGACAAGGACGCAAATGAAATGATGGAGTATTCGAAGCAGTCGCGTGAGACCCTTCGTCAGCTCGTCGAGAAGAATGATGCAACAATGCAGGATATTTCCACAATGTCAGAGCAGACACAGCAGACCTCTGATTCTGTAGCAAAGATTGCTGAGGCAGCAAACCTGATCTCAGAGATCGCATCGCAGACATCACTTCTTTCTCTCAATGCTTCGATCGAGGCAGCAAGAGCAGGTGAACAGGGGCGTGGATTTGCAGTCGTGGCTGAGGAAATCGGACATCTCGCTGACCAGTCAGATGAGTCAGCAAAGACCATCAATACGATCGTCACTGAGCTCGTAAATAATTCCACAAAGCAGGTGGAGATCATGAAGAGGATGCAGGATGTATCGAATGAGCAGGTAAGAGCATTCGGCACTACCCGTGATACCTTCGACAAGCTGGAGTCTTCTCTTGATGAATGCTTCAAGTCAGTAGAGGCTATTTCCGCCGATATGAAGACAATGGAGGAGGAGAGAGACCGTATCAGGACGAATATCGAGTCCCTGAATGATGCAGCTACAGACAATGCAGCATCTACAGAGGAGACATCGAGCATGGCATCAGAGCTTGACACGATAGTAGATCAGTCGAAGAAGCTGGTGACAGACCTCGAGACACATCTGAAGGACCTCACCGACGCAATGTCGATATTTACGATCTGATAAATACGCCGTCTGAACGGTGCAGACAGATACCGCAGTATGCAAAGATTTTTCTTGCATATTGCGGTTTTTGTGTTAAAATAATAAGTGTGTCTGTACGGGGACCCGATTTACACCGGCAGGCATATCAGATAATACAATTTATAGGAGGAAATAAAATGGCAAAGAAGTGGGTCTACAAGTTTGAAGAAGGCGGTGCAGACATGCGTAATCTTCTCGGCGGAAAAGGTTGTAACCTTGCTGAGATGACTCATTACCTGCATATGCCGATTCCACACGGCTTCACGATCACAACAGAAGCATGTACAGAGTATTACAATAACGGAAAGGGCCTTACAAAGGAGATCACCGATCAGATCGAGGAGAACCTTAAGTGGCTCGAGGAAGTAAACGGAAAGAAATTCGGAGATCCGGAGGATCCGCTTCTTGTATCAGTTCGTTCTGGTGCCCGTGCATCAATGCCTGGTATGATGGATACCATCCTTAACCTTGGACTTAACGATGTAGCAGTTGAGGGCTTTGCGAAGAAGACCGGAAACCCAAGATTTGCTTACGATTCATATCGTCGTTTCATCCAGATGTACTCAGACGTTGTTATGGAGGTTTCCAAGTCTCTCTTCGAGAAGGAAATCGACGATGTCAAGGCTAAGAAGGGCATCAAGTATGATATCGAGATGGATGTAGATGATCTGAAGGAGCTCGTCAGGAGATTCAAGAAGATCTACAAGGACGCTCTTGGAAAGGACTTCCCACAGGATCCACAGGATCAGCTTATGGGAGCAATCCTTGCAGTATTCCGTTCATGGGATAATCCACGTGCTATCGTATATCGTCGTATGAACGATATCCCTGGTGACTGGGGAACAGCCGTTAATGTACAGACGATGGTATTCGGAAATAAAGGAAATACATCAGGTACTGGTGTTGCATTTACCCGTGACCCGGCTACAGGTGAGAAGGGTATCTTCGGTGAGTACCTCCTCAATGCACAGGGTGAGGACGTAGTTGCAGGTGTTCGTACACCTCAGCCTATCAGCACACTTGCAGATGCAATGCCAGACGTATATAAGCAGTTCATGGAGCTCGCTACAGGTCTTGAGAACCACTTCCATGATATGCAGGATATGGAGTTTACGATCGAGGAAGGAAAGCTTTACTTCCTTCAGACACGTAACGGTAAGAGAACAGCTCAGGCTGCCATCAAGATCGCATGTGACCTCGTAGATGAGGGACAGATCGATGAGAAGACAGCTGTTACACGTATCGAGGCAAAGAGCCTTGACCAGCTGCTTCATCCTGTATTCGATCCAGAGGCTCTCAAGGGCGCAAAGAAGATCGGCCAGGCACTCCCGGCATCTCCTGGCGCTGCAGCAGGTAAGGTAGTATTTACCGCTGAGGAGGCCAAGGCTTTAGGTAAGGGCGGCAAAGGCGAGAGAGTCGTACTTGTTCGTCTTGAGACCTCACCAGAGGATATCGAAGGAATGAGCGCTGCTCAGGGTATCCTTACAGTTCGTGGTGGTATGACATCACACGCAGCAGTAGTTGCCCGTGGTATGGGAACATGCTGCGTATCCGGATGCTCAGAGATCACAAATATCGATGAAGAGAAGAAAGAGTTCACTCTTGACGGAATTACCTTCCATGAGGGAGATTACATCTCACTCGATGGTTCTACAGGAAATATCTATCAGGGTGATGTAAAGACCAAGGAAGCTTCTGTTGCCGGTGACTTCGCTCGTGTAATGGGCTGGGCTGATAAGTACAGAAGACTTAAGGTTCGTACAAATGCTGATACTCCACGTGATGCAAAGAAGGCTCGTGAGCTTGGCGCTGAGGGAATCGGTCTCTGCCGTACAGAGCATATGTTCTTCAGTGGTAACCGTATCGATGCATTCCGTGAGATGATCTGCTCAGACACAGTTGAGGACAGAAAGAAAGCCCTCGCTAAGATCGAGCCATATCAGGAGGATGACTTCAAGCAGCTCTATGAGGCAATGGAAGGTGATCCTGTTACTATCAGATTCCTTGACCCACCTCTTCATGAGTTCGTTCCTCAGACAGAGGAGGATATCAAGAAGCTCGCTGATTCTCAGGGCAAGACAGTTCAGCAGATCAAGGACATCATCGCAGGACTCAAGGAGTTCAACCCAATGATGGGTCACAGAGGATGCCGTCTCGCTGTTACATATCCTGAGATCGCAGAGATGCAGACAACAGCAGTTATAAAGGCTGCTCTTGCTGTCAAGGCTGAGCATCCGGATTGGAACCTCGTTCCAGAGATCATGATCCCACTCGTATGTGAGGAGAAGGAGCTCAAGTTCGTCAAGAAGACTGTTACAGATACAGCAGACAAGCTCATCGCTGAAGCTGGTTCTGATATGAAGTATGAAGTTGGTACTATGATCGAGATCCCAAGAGCTGCTCTTACAGCTGATGAGATCGCTAAGGATGCAGAGTTCTTCTGCTTCGGTACTAACGACCTTACTCAGATGACATTCGGCTTCTCACGTGATGATGCAGGTAAGTTCCTTGATTCTTACTATGAGAACAAGATCTTCGAGTCTGATCCGTTCGCTCGTCTCGATACAGACGGTGTCGGCAAGCTGATGAAGTTCGCAGTAGATAATGGTAAGAAGGTTCGCCCTTCACTCCATTGTGGAATCTGCGGAGAGCACGGCGGAGATCCTTCATCAATCGACTTCTGCGATTCGATCGGTCTCGACTATGTTTCATGCTCACCATTCCGTGTACCTATCGCTCGTCTTGCAGCAGCACAGGCAGCTATCATGGATGAGAACAAGTAATTAGTTCTTAGTTAATAGTTCAGAGTTGTGCCTGGCACAGCCTGACAAGAGAGTCATATCATTTTTATGGTATGGCTCTCTTTTTTATGCTATAATAACTAATAACTCAGAACTCATAACTCATAACTCATAACTTAGAACTCATAACTCAAAGAGGAGAACATATATGATAGAAGATTACAATAAGGCCCTGAAGATCGGTGAGCGTACCTTCAGACGTGATACCTCACGAGGCAGATATCCGTATCTTTCGGTGCTTGATGAGATAGTAGGACAGGGAGAGACGAGCGAAGAGCCTGTAGGTCTTGTCGAGGTCCCGATAGAGAATATCCGTGGCACGAAGACCAAGGGCAGGACAGAGGCATTTGCGAGCGATTTCATGCCGCTTCTCGCCCCGAATTCAGAGTTTGCGACGAAGTGGGCAAAGCTGTATGATTCGGCCATAGAGGAGGGAATCCGTGAGCCGATCAAGGCATACGAATATATGAGATCCTTCTATGTGATGGAAGGGAATAAGAGGGTCTCTGTATCTGCGTATATCGGCATAGATACAGTGCTTGCCGATGTGACGAGGCTGGTCCCGAAACGCACTGATGATATCGATAATAAGATATACTTTGAGTTTCTGGATTTCTACCGTGTATGTCCGATCTACGATATATCCTTTTCTGAGGAGGGCAGATATCAGAAGCTGGCTGAATACTATGGTCAGAATCTGAAGGACAAGTGGCCCCAGGAGAAGGTAGAGGATCTGCGGACTGATTATAATACCTTCAGGAGGGCCTACGAGAAGCTCGGTGGAGGAAGTCTCGAGCTCACGATCGGTGATGCTTTTCTTATCTATCTCAGATTCTATGGTACGGTGCATGGTCTTATCACGATCAATGAACGTCTGCTCATTACCAGGCTCAAGAAGCTGTGGGATGAGTTCGTGGTGTCGGGAGACGACGATCCTGTAGAAATTGTCGAGCATCCGGATGAGGCGAAGAAGGATACGACAGGTGTGAATGCGATCAAGTCGCTGTTCAGTTCGAAGCCTTCGTATTCTGTTGAAAAGCCGCTCAAGGTAGCATTTTTCTATGAAAAGCCGGCGAGTGAATCGCCGTGGATATACGGACATGAGCTCGGCAGGAATTTCGTTGAGGCACATTACAAGGGAAAGGTAGTCACGAGGAAATACGATGACTGCGTGAATGATACGGAGCTTCGGGCAAGAATAGATGAGGCCGCGGAGGCCGGTTTCGAGATGATGTTTACCGTATCGCCGGTGCAGATGGACGAGACACTGAAGAGCGCCGTGCATTATCCTGATATCAAGTTCCTGAACTGCTCAGTGAACCTGACGCAGAATGCTGTCAGGACGTACTACGGCAGGATGTATGAGGCGAAGTTCCTGATGGGGTTTATTGCCGGTACGAGAAATCACGGCCACAGGATAGGCTACCTGGCCAACTACCCGATATACGGAGCAGTGGCGGAGATCAATGCCTTTGCTATAGGTGCTGCGATGGCAGATCCTGAATGTGAGATCTATCTGGCGTGGTCATCGGTGAAGAACTTCGACTGGAGAGAATATTTCCACGAGATGGATACGGACCTCGCTCTGGGACCTGACTTCATCAAGCCGGATGCAGCCACGAGAGAATTCGGACTGTACAGACTCGGTGATGACGGGAAGATACAGAATCTGGCATTTCCATTGTGGGACTGGGGCAAGTATTATCAGCTGATCATCGACCAGGTGCTCGATGGGACGTGGGATGACAATCCGACGGACGGAGCGAAGGCACTCAACTACTGGTGGGGCATTTCATCGGATGTGATAGATGTGATCCTTTCTCCGCATCTTCCCTACCAGACGTATAAGCTGGCAGATATCCTGAGGCAGTCCATGCATCGTGAGCTTCTGAATCCTTTCTATGGAGAGATCTGGGCTCAGGGACACAGGAAGATAAAGGGTTTCGGCACACCGAAATTTTCCAATGAGGAAATACTTACCATGACCTGGCTCAATGATAATATATTCGGAAACCTGCCACTGGAGGATGAACTGGTACCTGAGGTAGAAAAGGCAGTTTCGGTAAGTGGGACATTGGAGAACGAAAAATCGTAGTTGGAACTTCCTTAGAAACGAAAGGATATCATGAAAATTTTAGCGCTCGCAGATGTTGAGGATAAGGCACTCTGGGACTATTTTGACAAGGAGAGGATAAAGGATGTGGATCTCATCATATCATGTGGAGATCTGAATCATCACTATCTGGAATTCATAGAGACGATGTCGAACTGCCCGCTTTTATATGTGAGGGGCAATCATGACAGAGGCTATGACATGAAGCCGCCTCTGGGATGCGTAGATATAGACGACAGGATCTATGATTTCCATGGGCTCCGTATCTTAGGGCTCGGAGGCAGCATGAGATACCACGAGGGCTCGGATATGTACACCGAGCAGGAGATGAGCACGAGGATCAGGAAGCTGCGCAGGGCGATTACATTGAGAAACGGCTTCGATGTCCTGGTGACCCATGCGCCAGCGAAGGGATATGGTGATATGGATGATCTGCCGCACAACGGCTTCGAGTGCTTCAATTCCCTTCTCGAAGAGTACCATCCGAAGTACATGCTTCATGGACATGTGCATAAGGACTACGGGCATTTCATGCGCGAGAGGGAGCATCCATCGGGAACGAGGATCATCAACTGCTATGACAGAATGTATATCGATATAAATGATGAGGATCATCCGGCCAGGGGCAAGACCGGATCACTGCTGTATGACCTGTACACAGGCATGGAAGACCGTCATAAGAAAAAATATTTTTGACACATTTCTAAGAAAAATTATATGGAAACGTTTCCTATATAGTGATATTATTGTGTAAGAATATTACAGGAGGTAATGACGACCATGAGACAGCAGGAACTCAGCAGAGGCGCAGGAATTCTTCTGCCCGTGAGTTCACTTCCGTCACCATACGGAATAGGGACTTTTGGAAAAAGTGCATACGATTTCGTGGATGATCTCGTAGCGGCAGGACAGTCATACTGGCAGGTACTCCCTGTCGGACCGACAAGCTTCGGAGACAGTCCGTACCAGGCGTTTTCAGCATTTGCAGGCAATCCGTATTTCATCGATCTAGATACATTGGCTGATGACGGTCTGCTTGACCGTGAAGAGCTGGAGTCGATAGACTGGGGTTCCACAGAGGATGATGTGGATTATGCGAAGCTGTATAATAACAGATACAGGATACTGAAGAAGGCATATCTGGCCTTCCTCGGATCATCAGACCAGAGGATTGCTGACAGGCGTTGTGACTTCAGGCAGTTCAGGAGCCGCGAGAGTGACTGGCTCACGGATTACTCGCTCTTCATGTCCCTGAAGGACAGGAATGACGGCAGAAGCTGGCAGGAATGGGATGATGACATCAGGACGAGAAAGCCCGAGGCAGTAGATTATTACAAGTCACTTCTTGCAGAGCAGATAGATTTCTACAGCTTCATCCAGTTCGAGTTCTATCGTGAATGGACACTTCTCAAGAGATATGCCAATGATCATGGTATAGAGATAATCGGTGATATCCCGATATATGTAGCACTGGATTCAGCAGATGTGTGGTGCAATCCATCGGATTTCCAGCTGGATGAGAAACTGAATCCTGTTGAGGTCGCAGGATGTCCTCCGGATGCTTTTTCAGACTATGGACAGAAGTGGGGCAATCCTCTGTATGACTGGAAGAAGATGAAGCAGGATGGCTTCACCTGGTGGAAGAAGAGAATGTCTGCTGCAGCAGGCCTGTATGATATAGTCCGTATCGATCATTTCCTCGGAGTAGTGAAGTACTACTGCATTCCGGCAGATGGTGATCCGGTAGACGGACATTATGAGGAAGGTCCGGGCGAGGACCTGACGAATGCCATCAATGAGGTCATGAACGGCTCAAAGATAATAGCTGAGGATCTGGGAGTCCAGATAGCAGGAGTGAAGACACTTCTTCAGAAGACCGGCTATCCAGGCATGAAGATACTCGAGTTTGCCTTCGATGGCAACAGAGAGAATGAATATCTCCCGCATATGTATGACCGCAACTGCGTGGTATATAGCGGTACTCATGATAATGAGACCCTGAAGGGATATTTCACAAGCCTTTCACCGATGGGGTATCAGTATCTGCTCGATTACACCGGGTCAGAGAATGAGGATCAGCTGATACCGAATATTTTCCGCATGGCATATATGAGCGTTGCGAATACAGTAGTGCTCCAGATGCAGGATATATTAGAAAAGGATAATTCCGCAAGGATGAATCTTCCATCGACCATAGGTACCAACTGGAGATGGAGAATGAAAGAAGGCGAGTTCACTGATGAGAAGATCAGGATGCTCCGCAGGCTCTCAGACACATACGCAAGGAATGAGAACAGAAAGGTGAACAAAGGACACATGGTAGAGGAAACAGCAAAAAAGCTTTTTGGAAGAGGGATCAGTCAGTGCACTAATGAGGAGCTCTATATCACTCTCCTTCATATAGTAAAGGACATGGCTGAGGAGAGAAAATCAGACGCCGGAAAGAAGAAGGTATATTACATTTCCGCAGAGTTCCTTATCGGAAAACTCCTGTCGAATAACATGCTCAATCTCGGAATCTTCGAGGATGTAAAGAAGGAGCTTGCAGACAACGGCAAGAGCATCTATGATATCGAAGAGGTAGAGAACGAGCCGTCACTCGGAAATGGCGGACTTGGCCGTCTTGCAGCCTGCTTCCTTGACTCAATGGCATCCATCGGCATTCATGGCGACGGAATCGGCATCAATTATCATCTCGGACTTTTCAAGCAGGTATTCCAGAACAATCTCCAGAAGGAGACACCGAATCCGTGGATTACTAATAATTCCTGGCTTATCGACAGGAAGAAGTACTGCACAGTCGAGTTCAGATACCATACAGTTCATGCACATCTGTATGACATCCCTGTGACAGGATATGAGAACAGGACGAATGAGCTTCATCTCTTCGATATCGATTCAGTAGATGAGCATATCACAGAAGGAGATACTATCAACTTCAATAAGGATGATATCGAGAAGAACCTTACACTTTTCCTGTATCCTGATGATTCAGATGACAAGGGCAGAATGCTCCGTATCTATCAGGAGTACTTCATGGTAAGCGCCGGTGCGCAGCTGATCATCGATGAGTGCAGGGAGAGAGGAAGCAATCTCCATGACCTCTATGACTACGCAGCCATCCAGATCAATGATACGCATCCATCAATGGTCATCCCTGAGCTTATCAGACTCCTGACACTCAATGGCATCGATATCGATGAGGCGATCGACATCGTGACGAAGACCTGTGCATATACGAATCACACAATTCTTGCAGAGGCTCTTGAGACATGGAACTACGACTTCATGAATCAGGTCGTCCCACAGCTCATGCCGATCATCACTATCCTTGATGCCAAGGTAAAGAACAAGTACAAGGATCAGTCAGTATATATCATTGATGACAATAAGAACGTACACATGGCATTCATGGATATCCATTACAGCCACAGTGTAAATGGTGTTGCATACCTTCATACTGAGATCCTGAAGAATACTGAGCTTCACAACTTCTATACGATCTATCCTGAGAAGTTCAACAACAAGACAAACGGAATTACCTTCCGCAGATGGCTCATGGACTGCAACCCGGAGCTCACAGATCTCATTGAGTCAAAGATCGGATCAGGATTCAAAAAGGATTCGATGGAACTCAAGAAGCTTCTTGACTACAAGGATGATCCTGCTACTCTTGAAGCACTGCGTTCGATCAAAGTGCATAATAAGAAGAAATTCGCAGATCACCTGCAGAAGACACAGGGCATTACCCTTGATGGTCATTCGATCTTCGATGTCCAGGTAAAGAGACTTCATGAGTACAAGAGACAGCAGCTGAATGTACTCGCTCTCATTCATGAGTATTTCGAGATCAAGAGAGGCCATTTGCCAAAGAGACCTATTACAGCTATCTTCGGTGCCAAGGCTGCTCCTGCATATACAATCGCCAAGGATATCATTCATCTGATCCTCTGCATGCAGCAGATCACGAACAACGATCCTCAGGTAAGCCCGTACCTGCGTGTGGTAATGGTAGAGAACTACAATGTGACTGAGGCATCATACATCATCCCTGCAGCAGATATTTCCGAGCAGATCTCCCTTGCATCAAAGGAAGCAAGTGGTACCTCAAATATGAAGTTCATGCTGAACGGAGCCCTGACCATCGGAACAATGGACGGAGCAAATGTCGAGATCGCAGAGCTCGTAGGCAAAGATAATATCTACACCTTCGGTGAGGATTCTCAGACAGTAATCGACAGATATGCAAGAGGCGATTACAATTCAAGAAGCTATTACGAGAAGGACCCGGTACTCAAGGAGTGCGTTGACTTCATCGTTAGTGATACAGTAAGAAGCGTAGGCAATTCAGAGAATCTCGAGAGGCTCTACAATGAGCTCCTGAATAAGGACTGGTTCATGACCTTCCCTGACTTCGAGGATTATCTGAAGACCCGTGAGAAGATGTGGAATGACTTCGAGGACCGTGATGCATGGGCTAAGAAGTGCCTTGTAAATATTGCTAATGCAGGCTTCTTCTCATCAGACCGTACCATTGATCAGTACGATAAGGAAATCTGGCATTCAAGGTAAGAGGATAGGATTCAGGATATAGGGGATAGGATTTGGGATATAGGGGATAGGAATCATATTGAAAGAATATCACGATTTGTGATAAAATAAAAGCAGTGTTTCTTCGGAGACACTGCTTTTTGTTGTAGCTTTTAACTCAGAACTAAAAACTCAGAACTGTATATGGAAATACTGATAGTAGACGACGAAGCAATTGAACGTAAAGGACTGACAATGCTCCTTAAGAGGGAGAAAATCGATGCTCAGATAAGAGAAGCGGGAAATGGTAAGCAGGCTCTTGAGAAGCTCGAGAAGAAGCCGGCAGACCTGATGCTTACTGATATCAAGATGCCGTTCATGGACGGGCTCGAGCTCACGGAGATATGCCAGGAGAAGTACCCGGATATGAAGATGGTGATCTTCTCAGGATACGGTGAATTCGAGTATGCAAGGAAGGCCATGAAGAATGGCGTCACGAACTACATACTGAAGCCTGTCGATCCGGCTGAATTCCACAAGACAATAGAGGCTGTGACGAAGCAGATGTACGAGGAGCAGCTCGAGAGCGAAAACCGCAGCATACGTGGAGATTTCATCATCGAGCATGTGCTGCTGTCGCTGATCAACGGAGTTGATCCGGATACGCTCAATGCATCAATCAGGAATATGCTGCCGGATGGGTTCGCGTACGATTTTTCACTGATGGTGCTTGTATCATTCGATCATGATTTCTTCGGAGTCGGGGCAGTCAATTTCAGTGACGAGATAAGCTCCGGCATATCGGAGGAATTTACCTATCTCAATATAGATCCTATGAACAGTATCCTGCTCGCAAGCGGCGAGGGGATCGACCGGAAGAAGCTCGGAGATGAGATCTGTGATGCTATAAGCAGCAGATATGAGACATCGCCGTACGTGGCAGTCTCAGAGCCTCTGCCGGGCGGCAGAGCGAATCTCCGGGCACTCGGGAGGACCTATGAGGAGCTTGAGAGCCTGATGGAGAACCGCTTCTATATGCTTGATACCAGAGTGTTTCTCGCAGGCGAGGAGATGAATGAGACTCCTGACATCAATGACATAGATTCAGATATGCTGATGAAGCTTATCAGACAGGACATTACGCTTAAGGACATGGTGGGACTCCGCGAGCATTATGAGAGGCTGTGCGACAAGTACAAGAGGAATACAGGATTCTCGCAGATCTACGTCAAGTTCGTTTTTTCCAATCTGATGAAGGAGATATACGATGTGCTCCCGAAGGACAACCAGGACTCTCTGTCAGAGGATGTGGACAGGCTCTACCGCACGACGGATTTCTCAGAGGTAATGAATATCCTCGACAGGGGGATTTCCCTGCTTGAGGAGAATTTCAAGGTGAATCCGCAGACCGCGCACAAGGAGATCGATACAGTAAAGAAGTATATCTATGAGAATTATGACAGGGAGCTTTCGATAGATATACTTGCAGAGAAGGTATATATGGCGCCTAGCTACCTGTCCCATGTTTTCAAGAAGGAGACAGGGCAGAATATCTCGAAGTTCATCAAGTCACTGCGCATGGAGAAGGCAAAGCAGATGCTTGAGGATACTCATGAGAAGATAGTGAATATCAGCGCGCGTGTCGGCTATCCGAATGTATCATATTTCTGCAAGAGCTTCAGGGAGTATTACGGAGTCAGTCCGCAGAAGTTCCGTGATGAAGAGGAAGCGTAAATGTTTTCACGGATAAAGGAATCCTTCGGCCGCAGGTTCAGGGATCTTCCGCTGATCAGGAAGATCATGTTTATCTATATTATTATAAGCGCCATTCCAATGCTTGTCCTCGGAGTGGTAATGGTTCACCAGGAGCGTCAGGCCATAAGGACCAGGTCGAGAAATACAGTGAGGCAGTCACTGATGCAGGCTACTGCCCAGATGTCATCAGATGTCAGGGTATTTGACAATCTGTCGAATTACATTGCCTACAATCAGTCTGTCAGTGATGTGTTGTCGGGCAACTACACAGGAGGCAGATACGAGCTCTACGAGCAGTACCGTAAGACGGTAGACCCGATACTTACGTCGCCGACCTATTTTTCCCCGGGGATCACTAAGCTTACGATATATGTGGATCAGGATATTCCTGCTCATGGTGACTCGGTTGCACCCCTGTCTGAGGTGAAGGATGAGGGCTGGTATAAGGACAATGCGAAAAGCTTCGGCGGAGTATCGACCTGGATAGTGGACCGTAAGACACGCAAGGTACGCTCGGTACGCACAATGCCCCTGATGGAGCAGAACGGCGTGAATGCGATCCTTTACCTTGAGATTGACTATGACACCTTTTTTGATGAGTTCGGAGAAATCTGTCAGAAGGGGCAGGGGCTCTATATTTTTGACGGAAGCGGCAATACCGTGTACAGCGCCGGTGACACCAGACGGCTGACGGATTCACAGGCATATTCTCACAAGGATTCATACAAGGGCAATTTAATAATCAGGAGAAAAATATCCACCACCGGCATGCAGGCTGTCATATTCGGAAATGAGGGCTTCTCTGCCACGCAGTACAGGGCGGTTCTTATTATGCTTCTCATATATATTGCCATCGTTGCAGCTACCCTGTATGTCGCATCGAGGCTGTTTGGCCATTATGTGGTGCGTGATATCTCTGCTCTCGGGAAAAATATGGCCGAGGTCGGGAAGGGCAACCGTACCATTACAGTAAAGAGCGATGCTAAGGACGAGATAGGAGACCTGATCCGTGGATTCGGATCGATGCTTGATGAGGAGAATGCCCTGATAAAGGAGAATTACGAGAACAAGCTGGCTCTGCGCAAGGCAGAGATGAAAGCGCTCCAGGCCCAGATCAATCCCCATTTCCTGTACAATTCGCTGTCTCTTATCAACTGGAAGGCGATAGAGGTTGGGGCAGATGATATATCGGATATTACACTGGCTCTGTCGAATTTTTACAGGACCTCACTCAACCGAGGCAGGAATGTACTAACGGTTGAAAAGGAAATAGAAAATGTCAGAAGCTACATCGCTATCCAGACATATATGCACGACGGGAGCTTCGATACGGTAATAGATGTGGATGAGGATATACTGCCGTACGAGACACTCAATCTGATCCTGCAGCCGCTCGTCGAGAATGCGATAGATCACGGCATAGATATGAAGGAAGACGGCAGGGGCTTTATCAAGATAATAGGCCGCCAGACCGCAGATACTATAGTGCTTATGGTAGAGGACGACGGAGTCGGCATGGATGAAGAGACCGCAGCAAGGATCACTACGTTTAAGAGTCATGGCTACGGGCTTGCGAATGTCAACGAGAGGATCAGGCTCTTCTATGGAGAGCAGTACGGGGTTGTGGTGAAGAGTGAGATAGGAAAAGGGACCACCTGCACGATCACAATACCAAAAGTTTACAGAAAAGACAAAAATTAAATATAAATCAAAAAAGTGTAATATTTACGACCTCCTTCTTTAAAATTATAATATATATCGTAAACAAAAGATTTCGCAGCCCAATAAAAGGGGCTAAGAAGGAGGAACAAACGGCATGAAAGCAAAGAAAATCGTAGCAACTCTTCTCACTGCTTCAATGGCAGCAGGAATGCTTGCAGGATGCGGCGGAACAGCTTCAAAAAGCAGCTCTAAGTCATCTGCCAGCAGCTCGGCAAAGAAGACTGAGACCAAGGACGTAACACTTACAGTCTGGGGACCTCAGGAGGATCAGGCAGCTATTGAGGGCAAGGACGAGTACAAGGACGGAATCCTCAAGTACATGTGTGACAAGTTCAATGAAGACCATCCTGAGTGGAACATCACATTCAACTATGGTGTATGTTCAGAGGGAGATGCAAGGGATACAGTCACAAAGGACGTTGACAATGCAGCCGATGTTTACATGTATGCTAACGATCAGATTCCTACACTTGTTGGAGCAGGCGCTCTCGCTCAGATCGGCGGAGATTATGCAAAGCAGGTAACTGATCAGAACAGCCAGACAATTGCTACTTCAGTTACATTTGATGGTAAGGTATATGGAGTTCCTTATACAGGAAATACATGGTTCCTTTACTATGATAAGAGCAAGTTCTCAGAGGATGATGTAAAGAGCCTTGACACAATGATGTCAAAGGATCTCGGAGACGGAGTTACAAACTTCGCATTCCCACTTGATAACTCATGGTATATCGAAGCATTCTACTATGCAGCAGGCGGCACACTATTCGGAGCTAACGGAGATGACGCTAAAGCTAAGTGCGACTGGGATTCAGAGGCTGGTGTAGCTGCTACCAAGTACATGGTAGACCTCGCTAAGAACCCTAAGTTCTCAAATGAGAAGGATGGTTCTTCAATCGCCAAGTTCAAGGACGGCAAGCTCGGCGCTTACTGCTCAGGTTCATGGGATGCAGCAGCTATCAAGGAAGCTCTTGGTGACAACTTCGGATGTGCTCAGCTTCCAACAGTAAAGATCAACGGAAAAGATGGTCAGATGTGCTCATTCGCTGGTTCTAAGGCAATAGGTGTAAACCCTAAATGCAAGGATCAGGATGTAGCAGTAGCACTTGCAGCTTACCTTGGTGGTGAGGAGTGCCAGAAGATCAGATACGAGGCTCGTGGAATCATCCCTTGTAACACAGAGCTTGCAGCATCTGATGAAGTTCAGAAGGACGCTGTAGCAGCTGCTCAGAACAACACAATCGCTAACACATCAAAGACTCAGCCTGTTCTCAATGAGATGGGCGGCTACTGGGATCCGGCAGCAACAATGGGCGGCGAGATCGTAAACGGCGATGTAACAGCTGCAAACGCTGCTGATAAGACCAAGAAGATGGTTGAGGGAATCAACAGCCAGATAAAGTAAATCCTATAATTCCCAAACGTCATATATTTACAGAAGAACCCTGGCAGTCTCCGGGAACCCGGGGCCCCAGGGTTCTTTTCATAAGAGGACTCATTAATGAAAAAACAAAATGTAAAGGATCCGGAGGAAATTACATTCCGAAATGCCCTCGCTCATGGTGATGCAGCGACCAGACTTTCGGCAGTAATAATGGGTGCCGGGAACTTCGCTCATAAGCGCATAGGCAAGGGAATCATGTATCTCGCCGTCGAGGCGCTTTTCATCCTGTTTATGGTTGAGCTCGGAGCGGGATTCCTGAAGGGCCTTTTAACCCTCGGAACGAATAAGGGAGGACAGGTATGGAACGATGCAAAGCAGGTGTATGAATATACCTCCGGTGATAATTCAATGCTTTTCCTGCTTTATGGTACGTTTACACTGTTCGTAATCTTTTTCTTCGTGCTTGCCTGGGCAGACGGTCTCAGAAGTGCATACAAGTCACAGGTCTATGCAGCACACGGCAGACATCTGAATACATTCAGGGAGGATCTGAAATCTCTTTTCGATGCGAATCTGTACAAGTTCCTCCTGGGCGGACCTATCGTCTGCGTATTCGCATTCACAATTATCCCGCTTGTGTTCATGGCTCTCATAGCATTTACGAACTACGATCAGAATCATCAGCCGCCAGGCTCACTGTTCCACTGGGTAGGAATGAAGAACTTCGCAGCAATGCTTTCATCAGAGAATGGTCTTGGATATGCATTCTGGCACATCCTGGGATGGACCATCGTATGGGCAATCTTTGCTACCTTCCTCAACTACATCTTCGGAATCATCCTTGCACTGCTCATAAACCGCAGGGATACAAAGCTCAAGAGTCTCTGGAGATTCGTCTTCGTGCTTTCGATCGCAGTTCCGCAGTTCGTATCACTCCTCATCATGAGGACGATGCTTCAGCCGGACGGCGCAGTGAATGTACTCCTGAAGAATGCAGGACTCATACAGAGGTCGCTGCCGTTCTGGACGAATGCGACATGGGCAAGAGTGACGGTCATCATCATCAACCTCTGGGTAGGTATTCCGTTTACAATGCTCCAGGTGACAGGAATCCTTCAGAATATCCCGAAGGAGCTGTATGAGGCTGCAGAGATGGATGGCGCAGGCCCTGTGACCATTTTCTTCAAGATTACACTGCCATACATACTCTTCGTTACAACACCATACCTGATCACCTCATTCGTTGGAAATATCAACAACTTCAACGTAATCTACCTGCTGACAGGTGGTGCGCCTGTATCGATGGCATATAATAACGGTACTGCCGGAAAGACAGACCTGCTCGTAACCTGGCTCTACAAGCTGACTATCGACAAGAAGAATTATAACTACGGAGCAGTTATTTCAATCCTCGTATTTATAATCTCAGCTGCGTTCTCGCTTATAGCGCTCAATAAGTCAAAGGTATTAGATAATGAGGAGGCGTTCCAGTAATATGTCAAGAAAAGCAAGAAATATATTGGTCCATGCGATCCTTATTGTCCTGTCGGTAATCTGGCTTTTCCCACTGTTCTGGGTAGTCATGATATCATTCAGAGCTGAGAAGGGCTCATATACAACGACATTCCTTCCGAAGCACTGGACATTAAGCAACTATACAACCCTGTTTACAGATACGGATGTATTCAATTTCCCTAAGTGGTTCATGAATACCCTGGTCGTAGCACTTATATCATGTGTCATCGCTACCTTCTTCATAGTCAGCATTGCGTATGTAATGAGCCGTCTCAGGTTCAAGGGCAGAAAGGCAATGCTTAATGTCTGCCTGATCCTCGGAATGTTCCCGGGTTTCATGGCAATGATCGCTATCTACTACATCCTGAAGGGAGTAGGTCTGACACAGGGAGCATTAAAGCTCGTAGCACTGACGATAGTATATGCGGGCGGCTCCGGTATCCTGAATTTCTATGTATGTAAGGGATTCTTCGATACCATCCCAAAGGAACTTGATGAAGCCGCAAGGCTCGATGGGGCAACCAATATGCAGATCTTCACGAAGATCACGATTCCTCTTTCGAAGCCTATTATAGTATATACAATACTTACCTCATTCATCGGGCCATGGTGCGACTTCATTTTCAGTAAGGTTATCATCGGTACTGATGCCCAGTACTACACTGTAGCTATCGGACTCTGGAATATGCTCCAGAAGGAAAATATCTACCAGTGGTACACAAGATTTGCATCCGGTGCAGTATGTATCTCGGTTCCTATCGCGATACTCTACATCTTCATGCAGAAATATTACACCGACGGACTCACAGGAGCTGTCAAGGGTTAATTCACAGAATAGAGTCACCCCTCGCGGGGTGGCTTTATTTTTTTGTTTGCGGTATAATTTTTTCATGAAGAAAAAAATATTATCAGCAGTAATCGTGGCTGTTGCTGCGATATTCTGCGTATCAGATGCACTGCTTACAGCTGGGACTGATTCAGGCGGAGGTGACACGGCGGCCCTTATGGAAAAGGCAGAGAACACGCCATTCGGACGGTACCCGGAGACTGTCACCTATACCTTAGGGAAGCTCTCAGGCGCGAATAATTCAAATTTGCCGGAGGGCGATACATACGAGGATAATGCCTACACCAGGTATGTGAAGAAGAGGATCAATGCCCAGAACAAGGATGCCTTTGAGCTGAGCGATAATAATTACAATGACCGCGTTTCTATATCCATTGCTTCAGGTGATATGCCGGATGTGTGTCTGGTGGACAGCGAGGTCACCCTTCGCAGACTCGTAAGCGAGGGCCGTGTCGAAGATCTGACTGAGGTCTATAAGAGGTGCGCCTCGCAGAGGATAAAGGATATATATGAATCGTATGGCGATGAGATCTTTGATCCGGTGACCTTTGATGACAGGCTGTACGCACTTCCTGAGACGAATATAGACAATGGCCCGTCGCTCTTCTGGGTGAGGCAGGACTGGATGGATGAGCTGGGACTTAAGGCCCCGTCCACGATAGATGATGTCAGGGATATCATTAAGGCCTTCAGGAAGAAGCGACCTGATACCACCGGACTCCTCGTGACGCCGGAGCTCACCGGGGATGCAGGCTATTCGCAGGAGTATCAGACGGATATTATCTTTGCAGCCTTCGATTCATACCCGGGACAGTGGTATGAGAAGGACGGGAATCTGGTATATGGCTCCGTGCAGCCGGAGATGAAAAAGGGCCTGTCATATCTTCATGAGATGTATGAGGAGGGAACCCTCGACCGGGATTTCCTGATGAGGGACTCAACCAATCTGATAGATCTCGTGGTGAGTGGTAAGTGCGGAGCCTTCTTCGGCCCCTGGTGGGCTCCGAACAATCCGCTGATCGAGTCGGTGCAGGCAGACAAGGATGCCCGCTGGACACCATATCTGATCAGGACCGATGACCTCGGATTTACGAGCTTTCCATCACAGAATCCGAATGGCAGGTTCGTCGTTGTGCGGAAGGGATATAAGCATCCTGAAATCGTGATGAAGATAGTAAGTGTCCTCTTCGATGATATGTCCTATGGCAACAGCGAGACGAGAGAGCTTGAGGACTATTACATCAATAATGTTGATCCAACGGCGAGACCTCTGTCGATAAATGTGGATTTCAAGAATGCGCTTACGATCTGCTACAATGATCTCACGGCAGTCCTGGGAGGCAAGATGGAGTCATCCTCGCTTGACCTGCTTGAGGGCTCGTATTATGAGGCATGCAGGGACTATGAGGATTCCGGAAAGGATCCGGATGATAATCTTTACAACTGGGCAGCATACACCTCGAGGATCACGGCCTGCAGTACCTTTTCAAATAACAAGATAAAGGAGGTGCCGTGCCTGCATTTCGTGGAGACGGGGACGATGAAGAAGCGCTGGTGGAAGCTCCATGACCTGGAGCAGAGGACCGTCCTCTCGATCGTTACAGGCGAGGAGCCACTGTCATCCTTTGATGATTTCACAAGGGAGTGGGGCAGGGAAGGAGGCTCGCTCATTACCTCGGAGGTCAGGACCTTGTATGGCAAAAAATAAATCTGACGAAGTTTTAGTCAGATTCAGTGAAATTTTTGTGAATAATTTATAATACCTTTATTCTTGACAAACGAGGAAAAATAGTTTATCCTTTATGGCAACACAGACAAAGACGTCTGATGCGGGAAACCGCGTCAGGCGTCTTTTTTCGTGTTACAGGAACTGTTCATTAAAAGCTGGAAAAGGAGAAAACATTATGCATTTTGAAATGACAACTGTAGTCTGGGTGCTGATATGCGGTGCCCTCGTCTACTTCATGCAGGCAGGATTCGCGCTGTGTGAAGCGGGCCTTACAAGAGCCAAGAACACTGGTAATATCCTGATGAAGAACCTGATGGATTTCTGTATCGGTACTCCGTGTTACTGGTTCATCGGATTCGGACTCATGTTCGCAGGAACAGGAAAGTTCATCGGTGGATTTGATCCCTTCATCAGAGGAAGCTATACCGCAGCTAATTCTGTAGTTCCTCAGACAATGCCTCTGTGGTGCTACGTGATCTTCGAGACAGTGTTCTGCGCAACAGCAGCCACGATCGTTTCAGGATCAATGGCAGAGCGTACCAATTTCAAGGCTTACTGCGTATATTCAGCAGTTATCTCACTTATAGTATATCCTGTCACAGGCCACTGGGCATGGGGTGGCGGCTGGCTCTCACAGCTAGGCTTCCATGATTTCGCCGGATCTACCTGTGTACACATGGTTGGCGGAACGATCGCCTGCCTGGGAGCAGCAATGCTTGGACCTCGTATCGGCAAGTACGATAAGAACGGCAAGGCAAGAGCTATACCGGGACACAATCTCACAGCAATGGCACTCGGAGTATTCATCCTGTGGTTCTGCTGGTTCGGATTCAATGGTGGTTCTACCGTAGCAATGAACAGTGATTCAGCTGCATTTGAAGCTTCACTTGCATTCATGAACACCAACCTTGCAGCAGCAGTTGCAACAATAGTAGCAATGATCTTTACCTGGGTCCGCTATGGCAAGCCTGATGTCTCAATGACATTCAATGCTTCACTTGCAGGACTTGTAGCGATCACAGCAGGCTGCGATGCAGTAACTCCTGTCGGAGCATTCTTCATCGGACTTGTATCAGGATTCCTCGTAGTATTCTCAGTTGAGTTCTTTGATAACGTAGCAAAGATCGATGACCCTGTCGGAGCCGTATCAGTACATATGGTAAACGGTGTCTGGGGAACGATCGCTGTAGGGCTTTTCTCAGCAGGCTATGACGGAGTTGGTAAGGGACTCTTCTATGGCGGCGGATTCCATCAGCTCGGACTTCAGCTTCTCGGTTTCATCACCATTCAGGTGTATGCATTCGTAGTAATGTTCATCGCATTCAAGATCATTGACAAGACCATCGGACTTCGCGTTTCTGAAGAGATTGAGATCGATGGACTTGACTATGCAGAGCATGGACTTGTAAGTGCATATTCAGGATTTGCAATTACCGATGTCACAGATATGGAGGTAAGTGCAAATGAAAATACAGACCTTGGTGAGGATGATTATGCAAAGGCCTCACAGGCCCAGATAAATGCGGCCGTGAAGGTCAACCAGGAGGCTTCGCTTCCGGCAGAGCTCGACAGCGGCATCCACAAGGTGACTATCATCTGCCGTCTGGCAAAGTTCGATGCCCTGAAGAAAGCGCTGAACCAGGTCGGAGTCACAGGTATGACGATGTCACAGGTCATGGGTTCAGGAATCGAGCGTGGCTCGACTACCAAGTACCGTGGCGCTGTAGTTGATTCGACACTTCTGCCGAAGGTAAAGGTTGAAGTAGTAGTCGGCAACGTACCTGTCGACAACGTGATCGAGGCAGCGAAGAAGACTCTCTACACCGGACATATCGGTGATGGCAAGATCTTCGTATATAATGTTGCTAAGGTTGTTAAGGTCCGCACCGGAGAGGAAGATCTCAAAGCCCTTGCCGACGTGGAGTAAACAACATATATCTTTTCTTTCCTTTTTCAGAGGCGGCTGCAATTTACAGCCGTCTCTATCTTTCGCGTATTAATTGAGCGGTGCTGAAATAAGAAGTCGGAGCCGGTGGGCGCTTGCGCACACAAAGGCGACCGACTTCTTATTTCAATAGCGCGATAGCGCGAATGAAGCAGACGCGATAGCGTCTGCGAATTAGCACCGCTCAATTATGTTTATTGGTGATTATCATGAATATGACTACCGGGGCCCCAATGATTGCGGTAACTGTGCTGATATTAAGCTCTGTCGGAGCGAAGAGGGTACGGGCCAGAAGGTCGCAGACAAGGCACATCATAGCTCCCAGGAGGAAGCACACCGGTATCACGAAGATTGGCCTGGTGTTCTCAAGCAGCTTCGCCGAGAGAAAAGGCACGGCCACGCCCACGAATGACACAGGTCCTGCGAAGGCTGCAGCAGTTGCCGACAGGACTCCGCTGATCAGTATGACACAGAGTCTTAGCCTCTTTACATTTACTCCCATAGTAAAGGCATACGATTCAGACAGCATGATCGCTTCGATCGGCTTCGACAGGCAGAGAACTACCACGAAGCATACGATCACTATTATGAAAGAGATCTCAACGCCTGACATATCGGCGCCGGAGAAGCTTCCCTTTTCCCAGTTGTGCAGGTTTACTATATCGTTGTCCGAGAAAAAGGTCACGAGTACATCACAGACCGCATTGCAGATATAGCCTGTCATGATGCCTGCGATGAGAAGGGCAGCCATTCCGTCTATATGCCGTGATATGATGGCCAGGAAGAAAATAACGAGCATTGAACCGAGGAATGCAGCGATTATCATCATGAGGTTCGAAATCCCGTGGAAAAATGTTACCGACAGGAATAGCAGTATCGCAACTGCCATCTTCGCTCCTGATGAAATTCCAAGGATGAAGGGCCCTGCAATCGGATTCTTGAAATAGGTCTGGAGCAGGAATCCTGATACGGACAGGGCTCCACCAATGATCATCGACAGAAGCGCCCTTGGCAGACGGATGTCATGGACTATAGGCTCACTGGAGTTGAACAGTTCCCGGAATGGAACCCATACTGAGCCGGTCATCAGGGTGACAAGAAAGAATCCTCCCAGTAGAACAGCCAGGAGGATCATTGTAATAATAAATCGGGACAGATCCTTTTTTCGCATCAGCTTAGCCTCTTGAAATATTTCTCAGGTTTCTCACCGGTGAAGATCCGGTGCATGTCAGAGATAATCTCGTCGCTCTTGTCGACAGACTGGTATATGTCCGCGCTCGTCTCATATACCTCGCCGTTCTGAACGGCCCTGAAATCGCCAAACAGCTTATTCTCTGCCTCGAGATCAGCAATGCTTCCTATATCTCCCTCAATGGTCGTATTGACGAGCAGTATATCAGCATCCTTTGCAGTCTCATAGAATTTCTCGAAGTTGATGCTGATGGTCGGGGAGTGGCTGTTCTTCTTCTTATTAGTGAGGTCAGAGAAGGCATATTCACCGCCGGCAGAACGAATCATTCCAGGGATATAGTCAGTTCCGGTCCTTACCACGGCGTTATTTTCGGCATCGAGAGAAAAGAAGACTACAGACTTCCCTGTCTTTTCCTGATCATCAACCTTCTGTATGGCCTCGTATTTTTCCCTGAAAAAGCGGTCAGCCACGTTCTGATGGCCGGTGATCAGGCCATAGACCTTCACCCATTCCATCCGCGCCTCGGCAGATGATTCGTAGCTGGAATAATCAGTAAGCACCGGGATGCCAAGCTTTATCAGCTTCTCCTTTACGGCCGGAGTATGCAGGATCATAGTGGATTCGATCGCGAGCGAAGCGTTGCTATCGGTCAGAAGCTCGTAGTCAGGTGCTGAGTAATTGCCTGCGAACTGAATGGCTCCGCGGTTCATCGAATCCTTAATTTCATCGACGTACCAGTCCTTTGCGTTGATACTGGAGAAGGAGATGTTTCCAATCGCATTGATCGCACGAAAATCAGCTCCACAGGCCGTGGCTGCAAGATAAATATTCCTGGTTCCCTGCTCAATAAGGGTCAGGTCATCACCGAAATCCCTCGTGATCTCCTCGGTGGAAAAGCCCTCCGGATAGATCATGTAATTCTCATTTCCGTTGATCACAAGCAGGTACAGGGTTCTGCCATACTTGCTGTAAGGGGTGATGGAGAACTGCGTGGCAACTGTATTCTGCTGCGTCTCGCCAGGTATGAAGCCACTGGATTCAAGCTTTTTCAGAAGCTTTTTTTCATTAATGCTGCTCTTCCCTGCAGTCCCGGTATCATTGTAGACGAACTGCTTCGTGCCTGATGTAGGCAGGATGGAGCATCCTGAGAGGAGCAGTACGGCAGCAGTGAGAAGAGCGATAAGCCTTTTATTCATTGGACTTCGCCTTCTTTTTCTTTCTTCTGATGGTCATGCAGGCGATCACTGCAGCAGCTGCGCAGGCGATTATTACAGGAACTGCGACTGTAGAAGCAGAAGGGCCGCCTGATCTCTCAGCCTTTGCTGTATCAAAGGTGATCGTGTACCCGATCTCATACGGTCTGCCCATGGCAGTCGTATCTCCGATCACATCGAGAGGCTTTGAAATATCCTTCACCGGTATCTCAAAGGTAGAATTGCCGCTCTTGTTTGTCTTCAGGTATTTCTTCCCATCGACCTTCATATAGTCGTAGTGCTCCGATGACCAGGTGATCGTGGCCGTCGTCTGCTTATCCTCTATATGGACAGGAGCCGGAGATGCGATCCCGGCACGTCCTGAACCGCCCTCCAGCTTCACCGGGATATTGTAGTCACCGTCTTTTAATGTGCTCATATAAATCTCCTTTCAAGGCTAAAAGTATAACATACATTGAGGTTATTTTCATTATGTAGTATCATGACAATTATGAAAAAACGTAATCTGATGATCGTCGGTACTATGTCCGGCGTCGGCAAAAGCCTGATCACGGCGGGGTTCTGCCGGATCTATACACGAAGAGGCTACTCCGTGGCTCCATTCAAGTCGCAGAATATGGCCCTGAATTCATACGTGACTCCTGATGGTGGAGAAATAGGGACAGCGACTGCGCTTCAGGCACTTGCCTGCGGGAAGCAGCCCTCTGTCGAAATGAATCCGATCCTTCTGAAGCCTACGAAGGATACGGCCTCGCAGGTCATTATCAATGGCAGGGCGTCTGAGACGCTTCCGGCTGCAGAGTATTATAAGAGGAAAAAGGAGCTGCTTCCGATTATTCTCGAGGATTATGACAGACTTGCACGTGAGTACGATATCATTTTCATCGAAGGTGCCGGCTCGTGCGCTGAGCTTAATCTGCGCAAGGATGATATAGTAAATATGGGCCTTGCTGAGGTACTTGATGCGCCGGTTATTCTGGTCGGTGATATCGACAGAGGTGGCATTTTTGCACAGATGTATGGAAGTGTGAAGCTCCTGCAGCCAGAAGAGCAGCAGCTCATAAAAGCACTGATAGTAAATAAATTCCGCGGGGATCCGGCTCTTTTTGATGACGGGATTCAGATCATAAAAGAGAATACCGGTAAGTATGTGGCTGGAGTTCTGCCGTATCTGAGACTTGATCTGCCAGAGGAAGATTCACTTTCGGAGAGGCTTTCGAATACTCAGGTCCGTGATATAGATATCGCAGTCATCCGGCTGCCACGGATTTCAAATTATACTGATTTCCTGCCGTTAGAGAGGTATCCGGAGGTGTCAGTGAGATACGTGAAGTCAGTGGAAGAATTCGGACAACCTGATATGGTAATCATTCCAGGCACGAAGAATACTCTTGGTGATCTGCGCTGGTTAAAGGAATCTGGCCTGTATAATATTGTTAAAAATATTGAAGCACAGATCCCTGTGATCGGGATCTGCGGCGGCTATCAGATGCTCGGAGACTCTGTGTCTGACCCGTATAATGTAGAAGAGGGCGGCTCTGAAGCGGGATTTGGCTTTATTCCTATGACGACGGAGCTTGAACGGGAAAAGACCACTGAACAGGTTCATGGAACTCTTTTTAATGATATGCCTGTCAGTGGTTATGAGATTCATGCGGGTAAGAGCATTTTTTCACAAGGTCACACATCACTTATCAGACTGTCAGATGGCTCACTGACTGGATTTATAAATAAGGAAAAAATGGTTGCCGGTACATACATGCATGGATTTTTCGATACAGCAGTTGTCACAGATACGCTCATTCACCATCTGGCGGATCAGAAAGGCGTCACCGTTGCGACTCATTTTACACGGAACCAGAAGGAAGAGACTCTGGCAGAGCTGGACCGGCTCGCCGACATGATGGAGGAGAACCTGGACATGGAACTGATCGATACCATCATAAAAGGATGAAAAAGGGGACGGGTCCCTTTTTCATCTTATTCCAAACAGTTTTCTGATGAAGGCTTCGTAATTAAGTGATGACGGGGCGTTTATTTCTGCTCTATGCTCTTCGTTTATAGTGATAAGCCGGTCCGAGCACTCAGAGGCAATCTCAAGCTCATGAATGGACATGAGTATGGTTATTCCCTGATTCTTCAGACTGGTTATAATATCCTTCAACTGATACTGGTACCTGATATCAAGGAAGGCTGTCGGCTCATCAAGGATCAGAATTTCCGGCTCCTGGCATATAGCTCTGGCCAGCAGTACGCGCTGCTTCTGACCGTCACTGAGTGAGTCGAAGCTCTTATCAGCGAGATCTGTTGTGTCTGTGATATTCATTGAATCCTGAATCAACTGTATGTCTGAGCCGGATAATTTTCCGAAAAAGCCGGTATATGGATATCTGCCGGCGGCAACTATGTCAGAGCATCTGAGCCCATTTCCCTTTATACGGTCAGTGAATAGTGCAGCGATGTTTTTCGCGGCAGTTTCACGATCGATTTCCCTGAGACTTACATCTCTGCCATCCTTTGTGTGAAGACTCACATCACCATCCACTATAGGAAGCGAACAGGTCAGGGTCCTGAGCAGAGTGGACTTGCCGCTTCCGTTAGGCCCCACAATGCCAATGATCTCGCCCTTTTCTATACTAATATCAGGCAGATGCACGAGAGGCACATGGCTGTATCCGATTGACAAATTTTTAAATTCCATCATAATAAAGGAAGTATAACACAAGTACGAAAGGATTTGTATTTTGGAAAAGAAGTTTGACATAAATAAAGAGGGGTACAGCGTCAGATGTCTGTATTACTGCGGGAAGGACCCGCATGACGTGACAGATATCGTGATAGCGACCTATGGCTTCGGCGGCAATAAAGAAAATCATGCGACGAAGAAGTTCGCAGAAAGGATCATTGCGAAGTATAAGCATTTCGGGGTGATCACCTTCGACTGGCCATGTCATGGCGAGGATGCGAGGAACAGGATGATCCTGTCGGAGTTCATTGAGTATTACCAGATGGTTATTGATCATGCAAAAAATGACCTGGGCGCACAGCGTATCTATGCCTATGGTACGAGTCTCGGCGGATATATCACACTCCTGTATCTTCAGGAGAATGGCAATCCTTTTACCCGGATAGCGCTCAGGGTTCCGGCACTTCATATGTATGAGAATTTTGCCAGCAGCATCACAGATGATGAGTGGAAGAAACTCGGCAAGGGAAAGGATATCACCCGCGGTTTCACAAGGAAGATAAAGCTGACGCAGGATTTCCTCGACGAGGTGAAGGAACATGATGTGTATGATAAGGATTATCTTGACTTTGCAGACAGCATGCTGATAATCGCAGGCTCGAAGGATGAGTACACGAGCGTAGAGGATATTGAGACATTCTGCAATAATAATGTCATAGAATATGAGGTCGTCGAAAATGCTGACCATCCGTTCACGGACCCGCGGCTCATGGATTATGCGATATCGAAGATCATAGAATGGTTTGGAGCAGCTGATGAAGAGTAAATTGAGAATACTGATCCTTCGCCACGGAGCGACAAAGGGCAATGCAGAGAAGAGATACATAGGCAGACGCAGTCAGGAACCTCTCTCGCCGGAGGGAGGGCAGTTTCTGAAAGATAATGCGAGAAACTATCCGAATGCCATTTCACTATTTGTATCCCCGGCACTCCGTTGCCAGTCAACGGCAAAGATAGTCTACCCTCGTCTGTATCCGAAGAGGGTCACAATTGACGAACTGAATGAGATGGACTTCGGAGTATTCGAAGGCAAGAATTATAAGGATCTTGAAAAAGATGCTGATTACAGATACTGGGTCGATGGTGGCTGTACAGGCATCATCCCGGGCGGTGAGAACCGTGCCGACTTCATAGCCCGAACCATAATGGGATTCGGTAAAGTGATTGATACCTTAGAAAATCAGTACGTAGATATGAACAGCGTATTCATTTCTGATTCACGTAAATTCACTGTAGCAGACCGTGGACAGGAAATGATGGACGCAGTGATCATTGCTCATGGCGGTACGATCATGGCAATCCTCTCATCCTTTACCGATGAGGATTACTTCAGCTTCGAGGCCGCTCCGGGCGAGGGCTACACCTTCACGGTAAATGTGTAAGACAGAGGGACGGTTCCGTTGTCTTTTTAGTTAAATGAGATTGAAGCATGGTCAGGTTACATTTATGTGGATTCATACTGGGCTTTCTGCTCGATCTGATAATCGGCGATCCGCACTGGTTCCTGATTCATCCGGTCAGGATCATGGGAAAGCTGATATCGGCACTCGATAGGGCATTTCTCGGACCGCAGACAGAAGGCCGGCATAAGTCTGCAGAATCAGGAAAAATAGATCTGCGCGAATATGTGCAGGGAATCTTTACAATACTGCTTACAGTACTTCTGTCGGTACTGGCGACGGCAGTGCTCCTCTACATATGTCTGCAGGTGAGCAGATACCTGTTTGTCGCAGCAGAGGCATTCCTGACCTGCACCTGTCTGTCAACAGCATCTCTTATAAGAGAGACAACTCCTGTGAAAAAAGCCATCGACTCAGGTGATATCATTACCGCACGGAAAAAACTCTCATACGTAGTCGGCAGGGATACGCAGAACCTGACAAAGACAGAGATAATAAAGGCAGTAATAGAAACCCTCGCAGAGAATATGAGCGACAGTATAATCTCACCGCTCTTCTGGCTGGCCGTTTTCGGTCCGTGCGGCGGAATGGCGTTCAAGGCCATAAGCACAGGTGACTCGATGATAGGCTACAAAAGCCCGCGCTATTATTCATTCGGACGGGCAGCCGCAAAGCTCGATGACGTATTAAACTACATCCCGGCCAGAATCAGTGCATTTTTCATAATGCTTGTAAGCGCATTTTCTAAAAAGCTGACATCATCCGGCTCATATAATGCATATAAGCGTGATCACATGAAGACCTCAAGTCCCAATGCCGGCAGCCCGGAATCCGCAATGGCAGGAGCCCTCGGCATCCATCTCGGCGGCCCGGCGTACTACGGCGGCGAACTCATCGACCGCCCTACCCTCGGCCCCACCATCTCTGAGCTTAGAATAGACAACGAACTGATATCTTTAACCCAGAAAATAGTCGCCGCCTGTTCAGTTGTAATGGAAATTCTGTGCGTGGTTGTGATATACTTACTATCATAACAGGAGATTGGTGGAGCAGGTGGGCAGGACGAACAGCGAACGAGCGTCGTTGGACTGTCCACCTGCTCCGACAATCTCCGTCAAAAGTATAGGAGAATTATTCATGCAGTACCATGGCGGCGACGTCTACAGAAATAAAGATATAAGGCTTGACTTTTCGGTGAATACGAATCCGTTAGGTGCCCCACCAAAGGTCCGCGAAGCCGCAGTCCAGGCGGCAGGACTCGTGGAGCAGTACCCGGATCCGCGTCAGGAAGAGCTGAAAAACAGGCTCGCAGATACCCTGGTCTGCGAACCGGAAGAGGTTCTGGTGGGGAACGGCGCATCAGAACTGTTCCTCGATATAGTCTATACGTACAGACCCCATAAGATCGGCATAGTGACCCCGTCATTCGGCGGGTACAAGTACGCAGCCCAGGCAGCAGGCGCAGAGCTTGTAGAATACCCGCTGAAGGAAAAAAACGGCTATCTCCTGGATGACGAGGTGTCGACCATGATAGATTCAGGGATAGATATGCTCATCATCGCGACCCCGAATAACCCGACAGGCCGTACAATTCCGATACCGCTTCTTGAAAAGATCCTGAAGCACTGCCAGAGGATGAACGTACTCGTAGTGATAGATGAGTGCTTCATGACGCTGTGCGATATGAATGATGATTATGAGGATTTCTTCTTCAGGAGCACCTTCGATAATGTGATCAGGGTATCGGCACTCACGAAGTCATATGCGATGCCGGGAGCCAGACTCGGGTATCTGAGAGCGCCGAAGAAGCTTACGGAGAGGATAGCAACTCACCAGAGTGAGTGGAACATCTCTATTTTCGCAGAGAAATGCGGGATAGCCGCAATGAACGAGGGCGACTATCTGATCAGGAGCCGGGCATTCCTTCGCACAGAAAGAGGTTTCGTGCAGAGCGGACTACTCGGCATGGGAATGGTCGTATTCCCGGGAGAGGCAGATTTTCTCATGATAAAGACAGATGAGCCAATCTATGACAAGCTTCTCGAGAAGGGAATTCTCATCAGGAGCCTTAAGGATTTCGATGGATTAGGGGATGGGTATTATAGGATCGCGATAAAGGACAGGCCTAAGAATATGCAGCTGCTGGCTGCGGTACAGGAGATCGTGAATGGAAAATGATTTTCTCTATGTGAAGCCGGGGGAGATAGAGAAGGAAAGCTTCCGAATCATCGGGGAGGAGCTTTCAGAGCAGGGCATAGTGCTTAAGAAAAAGCAGGAGCCGTATATCAAGAGGTGCATCCATACGAGCGCGGATTTCTCGTATGCGAAGACCCTTGTTTTTTCAAAAAATGCCACGACAGTCCTCGAGAATCTGATCCGGGAGCATGCATCCGTCATCTGTGACACAAATATGGCGCTCGCCGGGATCAACAAGACAGCTCTTGCAAAGGTGGGCTGCAAGGCCTACTGCTTCATGGCGGATGAGAGGGTGAAGGAGATCGCAGAGAGAGAGGGGACGACGAGGGCAGCCGCATCTGTAAATGCGACATCTCATATCGAAGGGAAAAAGATATACTGTGTGGGCAATGCGCCTACAGCGCTCATAGAGCTTGACAAGCTGTATCATGAAGGCAGGATAGTGCCTGATTTTGTCATAGGGGTACCTGTCGGCTTTGTGAACGTGGTCTATGCCAAGGAACTCATCATCAATAGTGATATCCCACATATCGTAAACAAAGGAAGAAAAGGCGGAAGCAATATAGCTGCCTGCATCATGAATGCGGCCCTGTACAGGGTGGAGCACCGTACACTATGAAGGAACTGCGGAGCGGATTCACGACAGGATCATGTGCCGCATTCGCGTCCAGAGCGGCGGCCTGCCATCTGCTGCTGGGATTCATTCCGAAGGATATTACAATCATCACGCCACGTGGAGTTCGCTATAGTCCGATGTATCATCTGAATGCAGATGGCTCTGTCGAGGTAAAAAAAGACGCCGGTGACGATCCTGATGTGACAGACGGCATGATCATAAGAGCCTGCCTGACCTGCAAATACATGGATTCAGGATATGTACAGGTGGTCATAGACGGTGGCAGGGGCGTAGGCAGAGTCACTAAGCCGGGGCTTGACCAGCCTGTAGGGAATGCCGCGATAAATCATGTACCCCGGGAGATGATCACGGAGAATGTCATGGAAGTAGCAGAAAAGGCTGATTTCCACGGTACTATAAATGTCATCATCGAAGCAGACGGTGGCGAAGAAGTGGCGGAGAAGACATTCAATCCGAGACTTGGAATCATTGGCGGAATCTCAATCCTCGGCACCTCCGGAATAGTCGAGCCCATGAGCGATGACGCAATAATCGATACGATAAGAGTTGAGATACATCAGAGGAGAGTGCTTGGAGAGAAACGGCTTGTGATGGCCTTTGGCAATTACGGCCAGGAATTTCTCTTAAGAGACTATGGAGTTGATCTCGATAGTGCAGTCAAGTGTTCCAATTTCATTAAGGACGGCCTTACAATTGCAGAGGATGAAGGCTTCAGGGATATACTTCTGGTCGGGCATCTGGGAAAGATAGTAAAGGTTGCCGGAGGCTTTTCCAATACTCATTCGAAATACGGAGACTGCCGGATGGAGATACTTACATCAGCGCTTCTCAGATCAGGTGCAGATACGACCGTAGAAGATCTGAGGGCCCTCAATGCGTGCAATACGACTGAGGAGGCCGCTGATCTTCTCGCTTCGAAGGGCTATATGGAGCAGGTGATGGAAGTGATAAAGGGTGAGATACTTGACACAATAGGCAGATGGATTCCTGACGTACATGTGGATCTGATGATATATACTATAGATCAGGGGCTGATTGGAACAACTATAAACAGGTTTTCAGGAGATTGATATGATACATTTCGTAGGAGCAGGCCCGGGAGCGACAGACCTTATCACGGTTCGGGGAATGATACTCATAGAGAATGCTGATGTGCTTATATATGCAGGCTCGCTTGTAAGTCCGGATTTTGCAGACCTCATGAAGCCGGATGCAGAAGTCTACAACAGTGCCACAATGACTCTTGAAGAGGTGTGTGCTGTATTTGAGAGATCGTTTGCAGCATCAGAGGATGTGGTCCGTCTCCATACAGGCGACCCTTCATTGTATGGGGCGATAGCAGAGCAGATATCTTTTCTCAAAAAAAAGAATATCCCTTATGATGTGACTCCCGGGGTTACCTCCGCTTTCGCGGCAGCGGCCGAAATGGGAATGGAATATACGCTGCCGGGAGTCAGCCAGACGCTTATACTCACGAGGACAAAAGGCAGGACCCCGGTTCCTGATGAAGAATCGATCGAAGCTCTGGCAAAGACTCATTCATCAATGGCCATATATCTGAGTGTGAGCAGAGCGGCAGAACTAAAGGCCGCACTGCTAAAGGGAGGATACCGATCGGATACGCCAGCCGCAATTGCATATCGTGTGAGCTGGCCTGACCAGAGGATCATAAGGACAACTGTCGGAGGGCTGGACAGTGCCCGGCAGGAAACCGGGATCAGCAAGACGGCACTTGTGATAGTGGGTGATGCGGTATCACAGTCAGACTTTGACCGGAGCTGCCTCTACGATCCGTCATTTACTACAGAGTACAGGAGATAAATTTGGTAAGGGTCATTTATTTTACGGACAAGGCCGCAGACCTTGCCTCGCAGATAACAGAATACACGGACCTCGTGGATGGACGTAATGGTGGGGTCGAGGATGCGCTGAGAGAGGCTTTTGATAAAAAAATTGACCTCGCATTCATCGGTGCAGCAGGCATTGCTGTTCGCCTCATAGCTCCGTATATCAGGGACAAGACAACTGATCCGGCTGTCATCTGTATGGATGAGGCCGGACGCTTTGTGATCTCACTGCTGTCAGGACACTTAGGCGGGGCCAATGATCTGGCCAAGCGTGTCGCTGTGCAGATCGGTGCGACACCTGTGATTACTACAGCGACAGATCTGGAGCATACCTTTGCAGTGGATATTTTTGCAAAAAAGAACGGACTCGGAATCCTGAATCCATCAGCGATCAAGACTGTTTCATCGAAGGTCCTGAAGGGGGAGCTGATCCCTGTGAAGTCAGCGGATCAGACACTTATCTATCAGGAGGAATGCAGGGATTTCCTGCGTCCGGTGAAGGAAGATGAGAGACCGGTGATAAATGTGGTTGACGGAGGCTGGCTCCTTTCATTGCTTGATATAGCTGGAATTGATCCCTACATGCCGCTTCCTGACAGATATACAAGGGAGGATCTGCTCCTGAACTGCGGTGTAAGCGACAGATGCCTGTATCTGTACAGACAGGATCTTGCGGTCGGTGTAGGCTGCAGGAAGGGAACTCCTATAGATGAGATATTCCCGTTTCTCAAGGACGTACTGAAGAATAAGGGGCTTGCGATGGCGCGTATCGGCTCGGTATCATCGATAGATGTAAAGAAGGATGAGGCAGGAATCCTGGGACTCTGCGGGGTGCTGAAGGTGCCTTATCATACATATACGGCCGGCGAGCTTAAGGCAGTAAAGGGAAATTTCTCCCCGTCACAGTTCGTGGAGGAGCAGGTCGGAGTGGATAATGTCTGTGAGAGAGCGGCGGCACTTACGGCCGGCATCACAGGGGAGAAGATAGTCGGCAAGATGAAGACACAGCGGGTCACAATAAGCATTTACCGCAGGGGCAGTATATGAAGAATATAGTTATTTTCTCAGGGACCACAGAGGGAAGGCTGCTTGCAGAGTCATTTGCGGCAGCGGAGATTCCGGTGACGGTGTGTGTGGCAACAGAATACGGCGTGGAAGTCATGACACCCGATCCGTTCATAACGATCCACAGCGGCCGTATGGATGCTTCACAGATGACCGGATTCATGCAGGATACCAGGGCGGAGGTGGTCTACGATGCCACCCATCCGTATGCGGTAGAGGTGTCAGAGAATATACGCCGTGCCTGTGACAGCTGCGGAATACCATATAAGCGGATAGAGAGGCAGACTCCGGTGGAATCGCATGACGGCTATAAGGTCACCCATGTGAAAAGCACTGCAGAAGCAGTTAAAATACTTGAATCAGCTGCTGGAAGTATTTTCCTGACTACAGGGAGCAAGGAACTGCATGATTTCATCAGCCTGAGAGACAGACTGTATGTCAGGGTCCTTCCATCGGCTCAGGCAATCGGCATCTGTGATGACTGCGGCATTGAGAAAAGTCATATAATAGCCCAGCAGGGTCCGTTCACATATGAGGAAAATCTGGCCCTTCTACGCCGGTACGATATCGGAATCCTCGTGACGAAGAATTCAGGGAAAAATGGCGGCTATGATGAGAAGATCAGGGCAGCGGAGACTGCCGGTATACCTGTCATAACTATAGATAAGCCTCTTGCAGCAGCACCGGCTCACACCCAAAAGCGTATGATTTCCATAATCGGAGCCGGCTGTGGGGAGAAGACCCTGACGCTTGAGGCGGCAGAAGCAATCAGACAGGCAGACCTGATCATAGGTTCAAAGCGCCTGCTGGAATATGATATTGTAAAAAAGAACAATTGCCCGAAGTACAATGCTTATATGCCGCTTTATATCAGGAATATCATTGATGATGAAAAAAAGGACAGGGTGGCTGTTCTCTTTTCCGGTGATTCAGGATTCTACAGCGGAGCAGAAAAGTGCAGGGAGAGTCTGCCAGATGGTTATGAGGTGGAAGTGATACCGGGGATTTCGTCAATCAGTGCCATGTCTTCGGTCTTTCATATTCCTTATGACAGAGCAGTGATAAGGTCATATCATGGAAGGCAGATAGATAATGAAGAAGTATCAGATACTGTGAGAAAATATAAAAATTCATATTATCTGCTTTCGGGACGTGAGGATGTAATTAAAATAGGACAAATCATCAAAAATACTGGAATTGATGCGAGAATACATATCGGCTGTGATATCGGCGGAGATAATGAGTCATTCGTGACAGCTGATCCGGACAGAATGGAAGAGAACCTGCCCCAGGGACATCTGTATACGATATGTGTGTCAGGGAAAGAGGATGCGTAATGCATGGATTTATGATAGCAGCAGACAGGAGCGGAGCCGGGAAGACGACGGTGACACGTGCACTCATGCTGGCACTTATGAAAAGAGGATTTAGTGTCTGCCCGTTCAAATGCGGGCCTGACTATATAGATCCGATGTATCATTCTGCGATTACGGGTGTCCCGGGACATAATCTCGATACCTTCTTCACTGATGAAGATACCACCAGGAAGATATTCGCAAGAGATCTCGAAGATGCTCCTGAGACGAACAGAATTGCTGTTGCAGAAGGTGTCATGGGACTTTTTGATGGAGTCACAGGATTTCTGCCCGAAGGTTCATCATATGATATGGCCAGGGTACTTCATATGCCAGTGATTCTCTGTATCAATGCAAGAGGAGCGGCGCAGACTCTGCTCGCTGTGATTTCAGGAATCCTGAACAATGATATACAGAAGCTGATAAAGGGCATTTTTCTGAACCAGGTGTCGGATGGATTCGCTCCTGTGCTCTCACAGAAGATAGAAGAGGCATTCGAAATTCCTGTGGTCGGTCATTTCCCTGTGACAGATGAGATAAAAGTGGGCAGCAGGCATCTGGGACTCCTGAAGCCGGACGATTTCGATGAAAAAAATCAGGATGAGGCACTGTTGAGACTTGTTGATAAAAGGATCAACATAGACATGATATATAAGATCAGTGAGATGCCGGATGCTGATTTTATGGGATCTGAAGCGCCATCATATAAGTTGAAACTAGCGTCAGCAAATGATGAGGCCTTTGATTTCTTCTATAGAGAGAATGAAATCATGCTGCAGGATCTGGGAGCAGAGATCGTTCATTTCTCACCGATACATGACAGTGCGCTTCCAGATGATATTGACGGACTGATCCTGCCTGGAGGTTATCCTGAGCTCTATGCAGGTGAGCTTGCAGACAACAGGTCCATGACTGAATCTGTGAGGGATGCATATACCAATGCGCTGCCAATGCTTGCAGAGTGTGGCGGGTTCATGTACCTGCACAGGTCGATAGGCGGCAGGGGACCTCTTGTGAATCTGTTTGGCGAAGACTGCCAAAATACGGGCAGAAACGTTCGCTTCGGCTACTTGTCATGCTATGACAAGGCGCATTATTTCGTGAAAGAGGGACACAGGATAAAGGGACATGAATTCCATTATTATGATATGGACGATGTGGGACATGATGCCATAGCTGAGAAGCTGTATTCGGACAGGAGAAGAGAGCTCGGGTATGTGGATATATGGAGCTTCTTAAGTTTCGCTCATTTCTACTACCCGTCATGTCCGGAGTTTGCTGAGCATTTCATGGAAGGAGTCAGAGAACATGCCAGACGAAGATCGCTACAGAAATAGCTTCAGGTATTTTGAAAATCATGACTGCCGGTTCTATCCCTGCCATGACTCGGATCATATCAACTGCCTGTTCTGCTACTGTCCGCTGTATCCGAAGGATGACTGCCCCGGCACCTATACCTGGATTCAGGCAAAAGATGGAAGAAAGATTAAATCCTGTATGGACTGTATGTGGCCGCATGAGCCCGAGAACTATGAACAAATTATGAAACTTCTTTCGAAACCTTGAAAATAAATTGTGCACGACTTATTATTGTGGCACGAGGTAAAATATTATGAGAAAAAAGCTATTAGCATTATTACTTTCGGCAGGGCTGTTCCTTACAGGACTGACCATATTTCCTACTACGGCTGAGGCATCGGAGCAGACCGACAGTGAGCTCTCAGTCGGTGATATCCATGCAGAGGCTAAGGAATTCGCTGATACAGGTACGAAGCGCAGCTTCAGAGGCTCCACGAATTCGACTAAGGGTGATTCATACTGGGACCAGTTCTCGGGACATGTGTTCTATGACCAGCTCAGCCCTGATGAGAAGGCGCTATATGACAAGCTGAAGGCAATGTCAGACAAGTATCTGACACAGAATGTATCGGCAGGACTCCGCTTCCTCAATGATGGGAGCAGCGGATATTACACAGATACAGTTACCTATTCCAATATGTCATCCACGCAGGCATTCAGTGTGGCCACCATCTTTTTCTTCGAGAATCCGCAGTATTATTTCTACAATGACGGCATCGGATACACAGACCCGATCGAGTCGTATTTCTGGGGTATTTCAGAGCCTGGTACAGTAAGCCTCGGAATCTATTCCGGATATGCAGATGGCAATGCGAGAGCCGGCTACACCAGGCAGTATAAGGATGCCATAGATACCTACATCCAGGGTGCATCGGCATATAATAATGATCTTGCGAAGGAGACGTATTTCCATGATACCCTCGCATCCACGGTCACCTACAATCAGAATACTACAGACTATAATGAGGATACGACAGAGAGCCAGAGCGCATCATCGGCATTTTTAATGAAGAATACAGTATGTGCAGGCTTCACGAAGGCTTTTTCACTTCTGCTGAATTCCCAGGGCATCGAGAATGTCGGACTGACAAGCGATTCACACGCCTGGAACGAGGTAAAGATAAACGGCACCTGGTACATCACCGATGTGACCTGGGATAATAACAGATGGCCCTCACACGATTACTTCAACATCAGCGAGTATGAGATGCAGTCTATGGACCAGCAGTGGGCACATTCACCGCTGACATACTATTACGGCATCCGTCCGGCCTGTACTACAGCGCATACCTCGACGGTAGATGCCGTGAATCTGTCAGATCCGACACAGCTGGCCGGCTACACTCCTTCGGACAATAATACATCTACTGATGATCAGGGAAGCAGCAGTACCTCTAAAGAAAATAAAGACAATCCTACGATCACTCCGGTGACTCCTGATCCACAGGAGGTGACTATCACCCGTCCGGTGAAGCCGTCCACCTTTACAGTGAAGAGAGTGAAGAGAGGAACCCTCCGCCTTACAGTAAAGACGAAGGCCAGGGTGAGCGGCTGCTATATCTACTACAGGCAGAAGGGCGTTACGGCCTGGGATACGAAGTATGTTAAGGTAAATGGAAGGTCAAAGACCTTCAATATCACGGGCCTGTCTAAGGGTAAGACCTATCAGCTTCGTGCATTCAGCGTGGACAGTAGGGGAACGTTATCAAAGGGGACAAAGGTAAGAACCGTCAAAGCTTAATATTTTATGTAAAATTTGTGCTATTTTACTTGAAATGCCACTAGAAGTAGTATAAAATGGGACCTATAGATTTTACTTATCATAATACGAAAGGGACATGAAATGAACAGAAAAAAAGAAAAGGTTACGTTCCTGAAGTCCACCAGGGGTCACATCATTATCACCTCTATCGTTGTTATCGCAGCGCTCGTAGTCGTGATCAGTATGTCGATCATCAGCAGATTCAGAAGCAATGTCACATCAATCACGAAGAACTATATGCAGGATATGGCTTATGCCTATGGACATTCGCTCGATGCAGAGCTGGATGACGGAATGTCAGCCGACAAGGTACTTGCAGTCGGCAATCTGTCGAACCAGCTGAAGGGTGTCGGTGTCAAGGGCTTCGAATCAAGCTACGCTTATGTGGTAAATAGTGAAGGCACCATGCTCTATCATCCTGAAGCAGATAAAGTAGGAAAGCCGGTAGAGAATTCAGTGGTCAAGGGACTTGTTGCAGATATTCAGGCGGGCAGGACTCCTTCGCCGAGGAATACCACGACCCTGTACAATTTCAATGGTGAGAAGAAGTACGCATCATACTATGTTTCCAATGATTCATCATTCATCCTTGTTATTTCAGCCGATGATTCAGAGGTTTCCGGCTCGGTAATAAAGGCTCTCACGCTGTCACTTATTTTCGGACTCCTGATCGGAGTGGCAGGCCTGTTCGTTCTCATCACCCTGCTTACACGCAGCATGAGACCTATCGGTCAGCTGTCAGAGTTTGTGGACAAGATGGCAGATCTCGATTTCAGCAGGGATGAGAACAGCGAGAAGCTGGCTAACAGACAGGATGAGTTCGGAGTCATGGCGAGAGCCATTCTCAATCTCCAGCAGAGACTCATTGAGGTCGTATCGAATATCAAGGATCAGTCGTCCAAGCTTTTCGATTCATCGAATGGCATGTACAAGCACGCTTCCGATATGAATGAGACCACTACACAGGTCGATACAGCAGTCAATGAGATCGCTCAGGGGGCTACCTCACAGGCCAGCCAGACACAGACAGCCTCAGAGAATGTCATCACGATCGGAAATATGATCGAGGAGACGAATGAAGAGGTCGATGGCCTTGATCAGACTGCTAACAAGATGAAGGAATCTCACCAGACAGCAGTATCAATCCTGCGTGAGCTCGGTAATACCAATGAGAAGACCAAGAACAGCATCAATCAGATAGCTGAGCAGACGAAGACGACCAATGAGTCCGCCGGAAAGATAAGAGAGGCTACCTCGATAATCGCTAATATCGCAGATGAGACGAACCTCCTTTCACTCAATGCTTCAATCGAGGCTGCAAGAGCCGGAGAGGCCGGAAGAGGATTCGCAGTAGTTGCTTCACAGATCCAGCAGCTTGCAGATCAGTCATCAGATTCCGCAAAGCAGATCGAGCAGATCGTAGACGAGCTCATCAAGGATTCTGACCAGGCTGTGGCTACTATGGATACAGTCAAGGAGATAATCGATCAGCAGTCTGATAATGTAGACCGTACGAAGAACGCATTCGAGGAGCTGTCAGTCGGAATCGATGATTCCATCTCAGCTGTGGCATCCATTTCAGGCAAGATGAAGCAGATGGATGAAGCAAGGAAGAACGTTGTAGAGACTGTATCATCACTCTCGGCAATCGCTCAGGAGAATGCAGCAAGCACCGAGGAGTCTTCTGCATCAGTATCCTCTATCACGACTATCGCAGACGAGATCGAGGAATCCTCAGGCGATCTGAAGAATATTGCCAAGGAGCTTGACAATGATATGAACATGTTCAGATATTAAGGAATCTTAATAAAAAAATAATAGCAGATATGTAATGTCTGTGATATAATGAGTTCAAACGGAACACCGCGGAAATTGAGTTTTTCGCGGTGTTGTGCGTTCTACAGGAAACTTTTTTATAGTAATGCATCAAAGGAAGAAAGCTATGAAGAAAGGGACGATAGTAATATTTGGCATTGCACTTGCTGCTTCGATAGCGGTATCAGCCGTCTCTCTCGGGTATAATGTAGGCCAGTCAGCAAGGGTGAACAGGTTCATCACGAGCCAGCTGAAGAGACAGGCGAAGGAAGAAGAGAAGAAGAGCAGTTATCAGGAGGACGGATACAAGGTAGGGGATCAGTATGAGATCCGTTCGACGAAGGATATTTCAGATGCATACAGGAGCGGTGATGACAGCGGCCTGAGCGATACAGATAAGCAGACTCTGAAGACGGCATCTGATATTTTAAAGAGGATCATTAAGGACGTCGATTCTGATTACCAGAAGGAACTCGCAGTCTATGAATGGATGTATGAGAATATAGGTCAGGGTCAGTCGACTGTGGTAGCTCTGCCGGCAGCCAGCGGTTCAGATTTCACCCCGCAGGGCGTCCTGGTATCGAAGCAGGCAGTCTGCGTAGGCTATGCTACTACATTCCGCATGTTCATGCAGATGCTCGGCATCGACTGCCACATAGTCCACAATGAATATCATTCATGGGACTTAGTGAAGCTTGATGATGGCAAGTGGTATCATGTGGATGTATATACGGATGTCGGTGGGAAGTCAGAATTCCAGAATTTCAATATGACAGATGCCACAGCAAAGGCCAGCCACGACTGGGATGCAGCGGCTCTTCCAGCAGCCGATGGTGTGAAGTACACCTATGCCGTCCAGAATAATCAGCAGGTGAAGGATCTGACCTCCGTCATCGCGAGGGTGAAGAAGGAAATAGACAAGAAGGCTGTGGACAGGAAGAGCCTGTATTTCTCATTCGAGAAGAGGTATAAAGCTGATGATCTGGGGAAGGCCGATGCCGTGATCAATGGTCTGAATGCGGCTCTTCAGAACAGCGGACTCTCAGAGCTGAATATAAGCGGTGCCTGGTACAATGGCGAGAATGACAGCTATATACTTGGCATCTTTATCAGTGATTATTCATCACAGAATACAGGAACCCAGCTTACGAAGAAGGAGAAGGAAAAGCTTTCGGAGGCGATAATGAAGGCCTTCGGGGTAGAGGTGTCAGATGACCAGCTTGGTATCTCCGTTACCGATGCCGGTAATGATGAAGGATATAACTATACCTATGACCAGCAGACAGGCGGAACGGTCGGTGCCGCCACGAAATAAGGAGGCAGAATATGAAAAAGATTGGTTCAATTTTTTTAATATGTGTGCTTGCCGTATGCTGTCTGTCGGCCTGCGGAGGCTCTTCCAGGGCAGCGGATGCAGTGTCGGTCGGGAAGAAGGTCATGGAGTCAGCATCAGGCTTTCCTGAGATGAAGACCATAGATTCATCAGAGAAGGATGCTGATATCAATTTCACGACACTCTGTGACTTCGATTATGACAGGGTGAGCTCGTACTATTATGCATACTCTGCAGATGGTACGGCTCCTGAGTTTGCTATAGTATCACTGAAGGATAACGATGATACGGCAGATCTCATGTCCTCGCTCAAGGATCATGTGAAGACGAGAGAGGGCACCATGCAGGAATACTCGCCTGATCAGGTGGAGATGGTTTCAAATTATATCCTTACCCAGCAGAACGGCACTGTAGGCCTTTTCATAGGAAAGGGTGCTGCAGAGCTTGAGAAGACCTTTAAGGCGGCCTTGAAGTAGGAGAGTATCTATGGTTTTTTCGAGCATGGTTTTCCTGTGCATCTTCCTGCCGGCGGTTTTTATCATCTACTATATATGTCCGCGGAAGCTGCGCAATCTCTTTCTGTTCATGGCATCTCTGGTATTCTATGCCTGGGGTGAGCCGGTATATATCTTTATCATGCTTTTCTCTACCGTTTTCGACTATGTGAATGGCAGGCTAATAGAGCGCTTCAGGTCGCAGGAGCGGCCGAAGGCCATGAAGACGGTACTTATCATATCAGTAGTCGGGAATCTGTCGATCCTTGGCTTCTTCAAGTACACGGATTTTTTCATTTCAAGCATCGATCATCTCACAGGATCGGCTATAGGACTGCTGAATATCGCACTTCCTGTCGGTATTTCCTTTTATACTTTCCAGACTATGTCATATACCATCGATGTGTATCGAGGAGAGATCACTGCCCAGAGGAATATCATCAGCTTCGGCATGTACGTCTGTCTTTTTCCACAGCTGATCGCAGGACCGATAGTGAAGTACCGCGATATAGCATCAGAGGTCGATGAGAGGCATGAGAATTCATCGGATATCGCGACCGGGATCTACCGCTTTTCCATAGGACTTGCAAAGAAGGTGCTCATCGCGAATAAGGCCGGTGATATATATAATAATATTACGGCAGTCCACGCAGATAATCTCACAGGACCGCTCGTGCTCATGTCAGCGGTTGTATATACGATCCAGATATACTTCGATTTCTCGGGGTATTCGGATATGGCTATAGGCCTGGGCAGGATGTTTGGCTTCCATTTCCCGGAGAACTTCGACTATCCGTACGAGAGCAGGAGTATCACTGAGTTCTGGCGCAGATGGCATATGACTCTGGGCTCGTGGTTCAGGGAATATCTGTATATTCCTCTCGGAGGCAATAGAAAGGGACTCGCCAGGCAGATACTGAATCTCCTCATCGTGTGGTCACTGACGGGACTCTGGCATGGGGCCTCATGGAATTTCGTCCTGTGGGGACTCTATTATTTCGTACTTCTTTTCATTGAAAAAATGTTCATGCTCCGGGTATGGGAGAAGCTGCCGGAGAAGCTGTCCTTTATCAGGACGCTTGTCACTATGTTTCTAGTGATGCTTGGCTGGATACTTTTCTCTCATACAGATATATCAGAGGCATGGATGTACATACAGCGGCTGTTCTCGCCGTCATCCTGGATGGCCGGATTTGATTTCACCAGAGGTCATGCATCGGGAGCCTGCTTTACACTCTATACCCTTAGAGAATCAGCGTCTGTCATCATAGTAGGCATACTCGGAGCGACATCCCTTCCACACAGATGGTTCTCAAGGGTGGATGTACATTCGAAGAGACGCGGTGATGGAGAGGTCTCAGATCTGCAGATGCTTCTGTCACTGATACTTATAGTTCTGTCGATCATCATACTAGTGTCGGCGGGATTCAACCCCTTCCTCTATTTCAGGTTTTAGCTTATGAAGAATTCGAATAATACCTTTTACATTGTGATATTCCTTGTGATAGTCGGGGTGACAGGCCTGCTGTCAGTAGCTCATGCGCCAATCCGTGTCTCCGATATTGAGAACAGAAGGCTTACAGCACTGCCGTCCTTTTCATGGGAGAAGGTATTAGATGCCTCTTATCAGAAGCAGATGGAGGAGGGCATGAAGGACCAGTCTCTCATCAAGAAACCGTCGATCAGGATTGCTGTCACTATAGATGCAGTCTTTGGCAGGCAGGACAGAAATGGTGCCTACTTTGATAATGATGGTACTTATGTCAAGATGGAGACTGAGAATGACTACAATGCATCGAGGATAGCGCTTAATACACGTATCCTGAGACGCTTCTCCGAGGAGTCGGGACTGCCGGTCGATATCTGCATGATACCGCCGGGTGGCGCTGCCGAGCCACAGAAGCTTCCGATGTTTGCTCCGTATCTTGATGACAGCAGGATCAGAAAGGATGTGTGGAAGGAGATCAGGGGAGACGAGAAGATGAAATTGGTCTCCTTGGAGGGCTTTTTGAATGACGGTGAGGAAAAATATTTCTACACCGACCATCATTACAACAACCGGGGAGCCTATCTTGCAGCCAGGGACTATCAGCGGTCGAGAGGACTTGATCTGCCGGACATTGACTATTATTCTCTGGTGACGGTCGGGGACAATTTCCGCGGAACCCTCTACAGGTCTGCACCCCTGTACATAGCGAGGTACGACAGGATGACAATGCCGTCGAGACTTCCGTCGGTGTCAATTGTCAATAAATACGGTTATGACGGCAGGCTCGGGGCTATTGATGCATCATGGAGCCTGTATGAGCCTGAGTATATGTTTACCTCGGACAAGTACAGCGTCTACATGGGTGGTAACCACGGCCTGTCAGTGATCACGAATAATGATGTCCAGAGCGGGCCGACACTCCTCATGATAAAGGATTCCTTTGCGAATTCAGCAGTCCCATACCTTATCTCATCATATAAGAGAATAATAATGATCGATCTCAGGTATTATGGCGGGAAGTCGCTTCTGACAGAGATGAAGGTGCAGAATCCTGACAGGGTAGTGGTATGGTATGAGACGCTTGATTATGCGACGGAGACGAGGTTCGCTCAGCTTCTCAGATGACTTTCGCTGATTTTCGCAAAATGCCTTGTTGACATCATGAAGATATGGTATAATTTTTGTTAAATCTTTATAAAAGAGGCCGGGAAGCGGAAAGGATATGTAATGAACTGTACTATTAGGAATATGTATGATCTGACACACACGATAGCGTCACCCTTGTTGGAAAAGTATGAATATCCCTGGGAGGTGCTTCCTCATATCGGCGATTTCATCAGAGAGACGGGACCATCTCTCGATAAGGATATTTATGAAGACCGTGGAGATGACATTTATATCGCGAAGACTGTAAGGTTCGTAAATGAGGCCACGAATACGATCATCGGGCCATGCATCATCGGACCCGGTACCGAGGTGAGACCGGGGGCCTTCATCCGTGGCAATGCCATTATCGGGGCAGACTGTGTCGTCGGGAATTCGACCGAGATCAAGAACGATATCATTTTTGACAATGTCGAGGTGCCGCATTACAACTATGTGGGCGATTCTGTCCTCGGATTCCATGCACACATGGGCGCAGGCTCCATCACGAGCAATATCAAGAGCGACAGGACTAATGTCGTGATAAAGGATTTCTCTACAGGCGAGGAGATAGAGACCGGATTACGGAAGATCGGTGCAATGCTCGGGGACTATGCCGAGGTCGGATGCAATACAGTCATGAATCCGGGAAGTGTGATAGGAGCACATACCAATATCTATCCGCTGTCGATGATCAGGGGCGTGATTCCGCCGGATTCCATCGTGAAGAACAGGGCCGCTCATGAAATCGTTTCCAAAAAATGAGCTTTTTAAATAAAGTCTTAACAAATCAGGAAAAATGTGTTAAAATTCTATAAAATATTGTTAGAGCTTTCCGTGAGGAAGGCTTTTCAGGGAAAATGGCTATAGAAAGCGAAGAGGAAAGGTTTGGCTACTTTTAATTATACCGTCATAGCAAAGGATGGCAGGCAGCAGAAGGGCAGCATGGAGGCTGACAACAGGGACCTTGCCATCGGAGAACTGAAGTCCCAGGGGAATACGATCATTTCTATTGAGGAGGCGAATGTTCTCAATTCAAATGTCAATATCAATATCGGAGGCAAGCCGTCACCACGTGATATGTCGGTGTTCTGCCGACAGTTTGTATCTATCGTGGATGCAGGTGTGCCGGTTATCTCGGCTCTTGAGATGCTCTCCGAGCAGACTACGAATAAGAGGCTCACAGAGGCTATCATATCCTGCAAGAAGGCCATCGAGAAGGGCTCTACCCTTGCAGATGCAATGGCAGAGCACCCTGATGTGTTTTCGAGAATTTTCGTTACTCTGGTACGCGCAGGTGAGGAATCCGGTGCTCTGTCACAGTCATTTGACAGAATGGGCAAGCAGTTCGAGAAGGATCATGCACTGAAGGCTCTCGTAAAGAAGGCATCGATCTACCCGATCATCCTTCTGTCAGTTACCTTCATAGTTATTGTAGTACTACTGGTGATGGTGGTGCCTCAGTTCACGGATATGCTTTCCGAGCTCGATGCGAAGATGCCGGCGATCACGGTGTTCGTGCTCGCTGCTTCGGATTTCGTGAAGCACTACTGGTTTGTGATACTGTCGGTGGTAGTAGCTATCATAGTGAGCCTGAAGCTTACCAGGATGAATAAGGATGGAGCCTACAGGCTGGATCAGCTGAGGCTGAAGCTTCCGGGCAAGACTCTTGCAGTAAAGCAGAATACGGCTTCATTTACGAGGACGCTCGCTACGCTGCTCGCCACAGGTATTCCGATGATCGATGCACTGAATATCGTAGCAGGCACGATGAAGAATCTCGTATTCGAGGATGCAGTTTATAAGTGCAGGGAGGCAGTATCAATGGGCTCGAGCCTTGCGACACCGCTGAAGGAGAACGGAGTCTTCCCTCCGCTTGTCCACCACATGGTAGGCATCGGTGAGGATACCGGTAATATAGATGGCATGCTGGACAAGGTAGCAGACTATTATGACGAGGAAGTGCGTGAGGCTACAGAGCAGCTGGTAGCGCTGATGGAGCCTATCATGATACTGATCCTTGCAGGAATAGTAGGATCGATCGTGTTCGCCATCGTTCTCCCGATGGGATCGATGATCTCTGCCCTCGACAATATCTAAAAGGAAAGAGTAATGACAGAAATAGTAATAGGATATATTATAGTAGTGCTTTTCGGAATGTGCGTCGGGAGCTTCATGAACGTCCTGATATACAGGATTCCGAAGGGTGAGGACTTCGTGAGGTCACATTCGCACTGCATGAGCTGTGGACACAGGCTGGCGTGGTACGATATGTTTCCGGTGTTTTCTTTCCTTTTTCTCAGAGGGAAATGCAGATACTGCGGAGCGAAGCTGAGTATCCAGTATCCGATCATAGAGGCAGTCAACGGAGCCCTCTGGGGACTCTGCTACTACAGATATGATCTTACCGTAATGGGAATCGTCACGGCAGGGCTGTTATCGGCACTTGTCGTGATAGCAGTAATAGATGAGAGGACGATGGAGATACCATTCGGACTGAATGCCTTCATCTTCATCCTTGCAGTGATAAAGGTCATTTCCGAGATAGCTGCGGTGTCAGTGAGGGAAGGCGCATTACATGACTTCCTGTATCAGACCGCGGGAGATGAGGTTGATCCGATCCTCAAGTTCATAACTATCATCGGAGGCAATGAGACAGGGCATTACAGAAGCCTGGTTGATGCGCTGATAGATGGCGAGGGGATTACGATAGCACATATACTCGTCACGCATATCGTAGGATTTGTGATCGTAAGCGGAGTGATGCTTATCATTCTTCTGATCACAAAGGGCCGCGGGATCGGCGGAGGCGATGTGAAGCTGATGGCAGCAGCAGGACTTTTCCTCGGATGGAAGATGATCATACTGTCGCTGTTCCTCGGATGTATCGTCGGCACTGTGGTACATCTCATCAGAATGAAGGTCAGCGGCGCAGGCAGAAAGCTTGCGATGGGACCATATCTGGCATTGGGCATAGCGTTCAATGCATTGTTTGGAGTGGATGTCATCTTTGCGTATGTGAGTGCGCTGGGATAGCAGATATAGTATAGAAGGAGAAAAAATGGCATTAACAGTCAATATCCAGCCGGGCGACCGTATAACCCTGGTATGCCGGACGGCAAAGAAGGGCAAGCACAATGTAGTAAGTGATCATTTCTCGTTTCCTACTCCGACCGGAAGCGTAAGCGATGGTACGATCGCGGATATAGAGGAGTATTCCAAGGCTCTTACGGCACAGCTTACGAATCACGGCCTGAAGAATGTATCAGACGTGAATTTCTGCATATCATCATCAAAGATTGCAACGAGAGAGATCACTCTCCCGAAGGTCAAGGAAAAGCAGATCCAGTCGATGATCAATGCCAATGCCGATGATTATTTCCCGGTGGATATGAAGCAGTACAAGCTGACATATTCCATCCTCGGAAATGAAGCAGAGGAGTCGAAGCAGAAGAGGGGCGAAAAGGATAAGGATGCAGCAGGAGAAAAGAAGCAGTCAGCGCCACAGAATAAGAAGCCGGCGGGATACAGGATCCTGCTCAAGGCGGCGCCAAAGGAACTGCTGAATTCGTATGTAGGTCTTGCACATAAGATGCTCGTCCATATCAGGATAATGGATTCATCTGACAATGCGCTTCTGCAGACCTTTGCTTCAGCACCTATACAGGGAAGCGTATGCTATGCATATATCGCACCTGAGAGAATAGAATGCACCTTCCTGTCGAATGGATCGTATGTGATGCAGAGATCATTTACATATGGTGGTGATGAGCTCATCTATCCTGTGCTTCAGCAGGAGGGCAGAGGAGAAGCAGCGTATTATGAGATGTTTACCCGTCTGACCAAGCCTGGAATGCAGAGTATATCAAAGGATGTATCCGAGCAGCTGCTGGAGAGAGTGGTCTCATCGATCACGAGGGCATGCGACTATGTACATACCACGAAGAACAAGCCGGTGGACGGTGTGGTACTCTGTGGACCATGTGCACATCTCCCGTTCCTGCGTGAGGCCATTCAGGACAGCTCAGGGATAGATACGGCATTCATTGAGAATATCCAGGAGGTAGCTCCTCTTGTAAATGGAAATACTGATATATCCTCATACGTGAGTGTCGCAGGCTGTGTGATAAATCCTGTGGACCTGATCCCGGAGGCTTATCTTCTCGCAAGAGGTCAGAAGGGGACAGGCGGAAAGGATGATTCCTATGCTACTCCTATAGCAGTGGCAGTCGTATTTGCAGCGATAGGAATTGTCCTGGGACTTTTCGCAGTGCTTCAGTACAATAGCTCACAGAGGGAGCTCGAGGCGATGAAGACAGAGATGGCTTCACTCCAGCCGGCAAAGGAAGCATACGACAGATATGTGATATACACGAAGAATTCCGATGGAATCGATGTGATCAAGAACGATGCAGGCGGCAACAGCGCCCAGCTTCGCAAGTTCTTCGAGGAGATAGAGTCCAGCATGCCGTCGGATCTGCTGTTCCTTTCGGCATCATGCTCTCAGACAAATGTGGTTCTGTCATGTCAGACTGCTGATAATCTCGACAGTGTGGCGAATGTGATCCATACATTCAGAAGCTTCCAGTCTATCAAGGTGACTGATGTGAGCACTCCGTCGGTATCTGAGCAGACAAGCCAGGCAGGCTCGAAGATGCTCAGCTTCGAGGTGACATGCACCTTCGCGAATGACGGATCAATGGCAGGCAATGAAGCCGCAGGAATTGATACAACTGCACAGACACAGGGAGCTGCAGATTCAACGAGCAGCTCATCCGGCAGCAGTAGTTCATCGAGCAGCTCATCCGGCAGCAGCAGCTCATCGAGCAGCACGAGCAGTTCACAGCAGTAGGAAAGTGAGGAGCAGAAGAGATGACAACCAAGCTTTCAAAGAGAGACATAAAGATATTAATAGTACTTGCAGGAGTGCTTATCCTGCTTCTGTGCTACCTTCTGGTATATAAGAATTTCACAGACAAGAAGGAGGCCGCTGATGCTGAGATAGCACAGCTTCAGCCTGAGCTCGACCAGCTGAGACAGTATGAGGCACACAAGCAGGAGTACCTCGAGGGCGCGGAGACTGCCAAGGCAAATATAAGCGCAGTTCTGCCGACTCTTCCTTCAGAGGTGCTGACAGAGGACGAGATAGTTTTTTCAAAGAACTTCGAGGATGACCTCGGTGTCAATGTGACAGAGGAATCGTTCTCTGATCCTGTGGTTGTAGAGCAGTTCAAGAGCGTGACAGAGGATACTATTGATAATCCGGACGCACAGGTCGATATGACTGTATATAAGAAGCCAATGACACTTACAATGCAGATGGATTATGATCAGTTCAAGGATGGCATGGATTATATCAGGGATCAGGAGACACTGAAGGGCTTCGATACGATCACGGCTGACTATGATGCCGAGAAGCGTGATCTGAGCGTTACGATGTCGGTGAATTCCTACTATGCTACGTATGATGGTGCACCTGAGACGGATCATGATATACCTGAAGTAGACACAGGCGTGGCAAATCCATTCGGCACCAGAGAACGCTGATGATAAGGGGGAAGGTATGAAGGTGTGGAGGTCTATATGATGAAGGTCAGGAGCGTAAGACAGCTGAATAGTTCTTCAGTTCGCAGTAACGGGGGCTTTTCCCTCCTTGAACTGATCATTTCGATCGCAATCCTTGCGATCATCATAGGACCTCTGATGTCAGCATTCGTGGTATCGTCGAATTCCGTGACGAAGTCAAAGAGACTTGCTGATCAGAATGCGGCAGCACAGAATGTATATGAGAAGATAAAAGCGAGATCCGGTGATTATTTCTTCAAATGGATCCGTGGAGATGACAAGAAGAACAAGAAAGCCGGAACCGTCACAGACAGTTTCGCTGAGTACGAGGATCTGCTTGACTATTTTGGCGCTAATAATACAAATATAGTATCGAAAGCTGATATCTTAAGCAACAGCTGGGCCAGCGGGACTGAAAGCAATAAGAAGGACAATCATGGCGATATAGTCTATCTGTCACTTCCTGATATCTATGAGAATGGCAGTATTAAGTATTCCGCAGCAGTTACCATGCAGGCTGGACTCGGAAAAGACACTACAGATGCATCAAAGAGTGGTGACCTCGGAAGTCTTGTGGATGGTTCTGTTCTTGCAAAAATGAATGAGACAAAGTTCACAAAACCGATGACCATTGATAATATCTTTGTCCAGCCGACAGATGCTGCCTCTGATCCGGACAGCATTGTCCTGTCACGTTTTGATCCTGACAATGACGTGATGGTGAGTCAGAAGAGAAACATCTATATCCATTTCACAAAGACTAATGAAAAAGATGCCGATGGGAAGGGAACAGGTAGGGTTACTGTACGTCCTATAGTGCTTTACTGCTATGATATCACTTATGATCAGGGAGCAAAAGCAGTTGCCGCGGGCAAGCCGGGAGCTGAGAAGCACAGAGTGCATCTGTATGCAGTGCCATCTTATGATAGTGGCACTGATTCTATATCAGCTGCTACATTCAAGGAAATAGACGGTTCTCCAGTGACCGTAGATGAAAAGGCAGACGTAGCTTTTCTGCTTGATAATTCATTTGCAGACATAACTTATGAGAAGACCATGTCTGATGGAAAATTAAAGCAGTATCCTGTCAATTTCTATCTGTGCTTCCAGCCTTATTATGATTCTAAGTCGAATCCAAGGGATAGTATAGTGATCGATAACACTGAGGGAATCAATGGTGATGTATATCTCGTGAAGCAGAACGGTGATGATACGAGAGCCTATTCAGGGGTGGTAAGGCTTATAGAAAATCATCCTGATAACAAGACGAAGTTCAACCTGAGTGTTCATACCAATATGGGCCTCATGACTGATATGGAGACGCCTATCACTTCAGGGAAGATCGATTTCAGGAAATTCTATAATGTAGATAAGAGCAAGCTTAAGGATTTCTACAGGACACGTGCGGCTTCGGAACCTGACATATGGTATGTAAATGGCAGCAAAGATGTGAGCTTTAATAATCTCATCAACCAAAATGCAGAAGAGCATATATACAGTGTCACCATCCGTATATATGATAGTCTTCAGCTGAGCGGGAGTTCGTATCAGTGGAAAAACGGATACTATATGTCATCGGGTAAGGTTATAGAACCGAGATATACACTGACGGGTATCAAGCGTGGATAAACAGGTGGTGTGATCATGACAGATATGAAATGTGACAGGAAAAAAGGAAGACTTATTTCATTTCATGGCAATAACGGCGGGAGTTCCATAGTTCTTGTCGTTGTTGTCATGTTTGTGGTTATGCTGTTAGGACTTGCAATCATGTATTCGAGTTACACTGCAGTCGTACTTCGCTCGAGTCAGAGAAAGAGTGAGAGGACATTTACGTCAGCAGAGACAGGAATGGACCTGATAAAAGAGGGTCTGTCAGAGATCAATTCTGATGCAATGGCAGTCGGATACAAGGAAATGCTCAGCGGTTTCTCGAAAAATCAGGATGTCAATAATCAGACTTTTCTCAAAGCGTATATGTCTGAGATCGTGAGATATTATGGTAAGGGAAATTCTCTGTTCCCGGAAGCAGATACCGGATTTAATGGCAAAGTGACCATCACGAAGTACAATATCAAGGCGCTTGATGCCTATCTCAAGGGCAGGAACAAGGAAGCAGACTCGAACTACACACTGAGTGCAATAGTAAAAGGCAAGCCATCAGCTAACGGCATCGGCATAGCACATATCACAAAGAATAATAATATAGTGATCCGCGGTGTCCGTCTCGTATATAAGAAGGATGGATATGAAGAACAGGTCACGACAGACTTTCTGTTTACCATACCGGAAACAAATGTTGGTTACACGCATAAGGGATTTGACAGCGCACTCGATAATTATAATTTCGTTGCTGACAAGGGAGTTGTACTATATAGGTTAGGTGAACCTGGACGTCCTGTTTCGAGTACTTTCGCCGGAAGCGGGTATGCAGGAAGTGTAGTTGTAGCAGCAGGTGGTCCGTCATTTAATAGTGATGGAAGCGTTAATATGGCATCGTCCAGTGGTCTCGTAGTAAATGACGGTCAGGAACTTGTGATAGGTAAGACCAGGGTGAAAGATGACCAAAAGAGTGATGCTGCTGATTCCTTTGTTGCAGAAAAGGATAAGAGGACATCAGGAAATATCATCTTTGCTACGGGTGTAAACGGAGGAGTCACATTAGGCAAAGGAAGTACACTCTGGACAAATGGAATCCAGCTGAAAAATGACAATACATTGTGGACCGGTGACAACTCACATATCTATATCAGGAATGACCTGGAATTCACGACAGGTGGCACGGCAATACTGAATGGCTCATATTATGGCTTTGGAAATGGAAAGAGCTTTGATGGAACCACTACGACGAACAGTCCTTCGGATTCGAGCTCGATCATCTTCAATGCAAAGGGAAAGCTTGATATCTCCGGTATTCAGAGCCTGACACTTGCAGGACATTCGTTTGTTACAGAATCTTCGACGAATACAGGTAAGAATGCCGGTATGGGTTCATCTGTTACTACCCGACCTGAGCAGACAGCATACCTTCTGCCGGAGAGCTTTATGAACAGTATCTCAGATAAATCATCGGATAGTGAAGTATATTCGAATCCAAGGATTATAAGTACTTCTTCGGATGAAGCCAATGATGTGACAAAGGATAAGGCACTTGCATCTATCAGTGACAAGAAGTTCAAGCAGCCTGTTGATGGACTGTCAAAGACGCTGTATGATTACGGAATCGTCAACAAGACAAAGATAAGGGTGCTTACATACAATGTTCCCGGCAATTCAGCCCAGTGTGTCAGATACTATTTCCTTGATTTCGGGGATGATCAGGATAATGCCAATGCATATTTCAAGGATTATTTCAGGAACAATCAGGAGCAGATCAATACGTATATCAGCAGCTATGCAGATCTGATAGGCTTTGATACAAAGGGTGCGTCGATACGATCAGCAGGAACAACGCTCGAGGGCGCGAAGGGCAGGTACACAGTAACAGGTGGCGGTAACATTACCACGGATGAGGCTAACTCCTATAATAAGTTTTATAAGAATCTGTCAGAAACGCTGACGACACAGTCAGAAGGTGAGACGACTCCGTTCTACCACTTCATCAATGTGAAAAAGCTTCATGAACTCTGTGGGAAAAGAACACCAAATACTGAGAATGCAACGGAGACGAACTGCGTGACAGTGCCTCTGCAGAAGCACGTGTATTACGATAAGCAGAATCATAAAGATGTTATAGTAAAGGCCTTCTGGGGAGATCTGGCTATAGGTGGCTACAGTACCGCGGATGGAAAGAAGTTCTCAGGTGGAGGTAAATTCGCAAACGGGTATAATGCTTACGTGGTAGATGGTGATGTGCTGCTTTCCGGAAACTTCAGCGGAATCATCATGTGCTCCGGAACACTCTACATCAGTGTATCAGACAGATTCAAGGTTGAGAATCTGGGTATTGAGGCACTCAGGGAAACACCACTCTGGGGAGGCAAAAAGCCGTCAGAGCCGCAGGAGACACAATGGGAGGACGTGACATATGAGAACTGGAAGAAAGACTGACAGTGGTTTTACCCTGATAGAGATCATAGTGGTGATAGCGATCATCGCAGTACTTACCGGGATATTTATCATATCGATAAATCCCATCCAGGCTAATGCATCAAGACGCGCAGCCGTAAATATGAGGGATGTGCTCCTTCAAGGCAAGCAGTATGCAATGACAAGAGGAAACAGTGGTACCTATGTCGAGATCACAAGCGGGGATCAGATCACCGCGACATTCTATGTCAATGGGGAAAAGGCTGATTCCGAGACCATTTCATCACGTAAGGTGAATGTGAGCTATAATGATGGCACATCTCCCCAGACAGGAGATACGCTGTATCTGGCCTTCGACAAGGGAAGCGGAGCATGCAGGGTATTCCATACAGGTACCTCATACAACTCTTCTGATACGATACCTGATTCATCGAAGGCTCCCTACATCAGGATCTCTGCAGGAGGAGTCACCTATGAGGTGAAGGTATCAGGACTTACCGGCAGGGTAGACATGCAGAGGATATGATCGGAGAAGTGAGCTATGGATAGGAAGATGACAGATATAAGGAAGAATAATTCGGGATTCACTCTGCTTGAACTCGTGATTTCCGTGGCCATAATGTCACTGATAGTCATTATTGGGGGTCAGTTCATGGTCACGTCCGCGAATTCGTACTCGACACTTCAGAGGAGTGTGAGTCTCTCTCAGGCTTCCAAGCAGGTGACTGAGCAGATGTCAGAGAATTCGATTGACAGTTCTGCGGCTGTGGTGTGTCCTGTAAATAGTGATGGAAGCGGAGATGTCATAGTGTATTTCCTTGAATATACAGGACAGGTCGGAAGCTCTGGTGGTTCTTCAAAGGTTTCGAATACACAGCTATCAAGTAAAGAATATCTGAGCAGGACCGGGCAGAACCTGTACGATGTGCATGCATATAAGTATAACAGCAGTAATAAGGTCCTTGAGTATGGTGAACTGAAAGACCATACACTCGATACCAGTCTTGCTGCTGATGTAAATGGCATAAAGTATGAGACGCTATGCGAGAACTTTGATGATAACGGATTCAGGTATGAGATCGAGACGTCATCATCCGAGTCTGCGAAGCAGAAAGACAAGCCACAGATCACATATGCTGACAGAATTGATCTGACGTTCGCTCTGAAGAAGAGAGATAAGAAATTCCGGTCAGAAAGCGATGTGACATTCAGAGGTGGTACCGTCTGGACAGAGACATTTGATGATCTGGCAAAAGAGCCATATCTGGAGGAAGTAAATGAAAGGTAAGTCAGGTAAACGTATATTATTAAAACGTGTGCTGCCGGCGGTACTTGCAGCCTCTATGATCGTTGGGATCGTGGAGTGGAAGAATCTGAAATTCACGAGGGTCAATGCTGCCACCTCTCTGCCTGGTATAGAGAATATCATAAGCAGACTGACCGGAGTTTCAGGAAATTACAGAATGCTCGAGATCGTGCCGGACGGTGACGAGGGCATTTTCGGGTACTATGTGTCCGGTCAGGAACCTGTGGACTTCAAAAAGACTCTCGGTGAGAAGACCAGCATTGCTGCCAGGACAGACTGGGCTAATAAGTATCTTAAGAAGCTTCATGACAAGGAAATAATGTCATCAAATGACAGGACACCCATTACCGCAACCTACAGTGGGACGGACGGCAGCTTCTATAAGGAATATTATCCGTGGGAGAAGACATCATCAGATGATTACAATACCCTCTCTCTTGGCAGGACGGAGACACTGAAAGTCAACGGAACAGCTGTGGCAAAGGACGGCGGAAACTTTACAGTGGCTGCTTCCTCTTTCAATTATGAGGAGAGCGGAGACTATGTACAGAAAGTAGATTTTACAAATCCTATAGATTCTCTTTCTGAATTCTTCAATAGTGACGAGGATTTTAAGAACCTGAAGGATAACTATGTATTCTATAAGCCTGTTTTCGTATCAGTAAGTGCAGCGGATGTAGAGGATAAGATCGACATAGGTAATGATGCCAGTCTGTTCCATTTCTCGGGAGTATCAGACAAGGTGCCTGTATATACCCTGGATAGTGAGGTTTCTCCTAATGAATATATTTTTGATCTCGCTGGTTCAGATGATCATGAGTTCAAGATCGGTGAGAAATATTATGCTATTGAGAAGATGGAGAATGTCATCCCTGGTTCACTGATGGATGACAGCTACACTCTGACCAAGCTTAAGAGGGATGGATGGCTGGCTTCACGGGTTGATTCTACTGACGGATTCACAAAGGCAGACAGTGGCAGGGGATACTTTAAGCTCAAATTTGCCTCGCTGAAATATGTCGGAAGCGGAAATGGTTCATTTGATCTCAAGAATGCAGAGGTGAATGAGTCAGGAGCACTGACAGTCGAGTATGATGAGATAAGATACAAAGGCGGATACACTAATAATAACTGGTTCCTTCGCTATATCCTTGACTGTAATGGGATTACGGATCTCGACTCCCTCAGCAGAAAAATAACAGTGGACTGCAGGACTGCCTCACAGGCACCTACGGATCTGAGCGAATACGGACTTGTGGTGATCTCTCACGGCCTCGATGAGTCATCTGATGTAAAGCTCTCAGACGAATTAAAGACTGCTCTCGTGAGTTATGCGACAAATAAGGGCGCTCTGCTTCTTGATATTTCAGCCATTCAGGATAATAATTTCCTGTCAGAGACAGATGTATCAGCTGCATCTGATGAAGATAAGAATCCTGATGGTATTGTATCGAAGAGCGTATTTGCATTCAGAGGGGTAAAGGATAAGAGAGAAAGAGTCACAACAGGAGAACTCACTACCGATTATCCGGAAAATGAGTATGAGACAGAGGGCTCATCATTCTATGAAGTGTCAAAGAGTATCATTGACGAGAACTTCCTCAGAAGGCAGAAGAACCGTAAGACAACGGATCTGCTATCTGAGAAGGTGAGCATGGCTTCCTGCATCAGATATATCATCAGTTACAATGTATCATCTGTCAGGAACAGCAAGAAGCAGGTAAGGATCCTTGATATAGAGCCTAAAGACAGCTCTGAGATCGCTACTGATGGCAAACTGAATGAAAATCTGAGAAAACAGTGGTTCGGAAGCTCATTTTCTGATAAAGATGTGACAGTGACTACGGTATCTACTCGTGAACTTGACGGAAGGACCGAGGATATATCTGAGAATTATGACCTTGTATATATAGGCGGTGGTATAGACAGTAAACTCGAATATAATGATTCAGACATGAATGGGCTTATCTATTACAATATCGGTGACAAGGTCGTACTTGATCAGAGCAAAGAGCTGTACAATAATAAGGATAACATGGCTGTTACCGCAGGAATGTATACAAAAGATTATCAGCTGACTGGAAATACTAAAAATAATAATGGTACGACATACAAGCAGACCAACAGGTTATCTGGAAACGATATTACAGATAAGAAGCAGAAGGAGCTGACATCTTTTATAAAAGCAGGGCATCCTGTCATAGTTTCTGACAGACTTATGGATAGTGGGAATGTCACCGCTCAGAATTTTCAGATTGGTTTGGAAGATAAGCTGAAAGAAAGTGCTACCAGTACTTCATATACACTTACAGCTGTGCCTACATATGTTAACAGTAGTGATACAGATGGCAGTTTCAAAAAGCATATAGCATATAGATGCCAGTGGTATCAGAAGAGCAATGAATGGAATGCAGAATGGAAAAAGATAGATGGTGCAGAAACCCTGTCGTATACTATACCAGAGCAAATTTGTAATTCAGGTTATTCTTTTTACTGTAGGATTACATCCGTGATTGTGGCCGGAAAGTCATATGATATTGCAGAAAGCCAGCAACCGGCTAGTGGAGTGATGACGGTAAATTTCAAACCATGGAATATTGTTGATCTGGGTACAGGCTCAGGCTTCCAACAGGGAAAGGATTGGAAGTGGGACACAACTACGCAGCATGTCACCATTGACTATGTGCATGGATCACTGACTGCTGATGGAAATGTAAATGCTGTAATCGGAAATTCATGGTCAGGTGAGAAAGGGTATTCTGTGAAGTGGTTTCTTGCTGATCGAAATGGCAAAGATTATTCTGATGTTTCTGGAAATGCATTACATATGTACAAAAATGCAGGCAAAGAGACAGATGGTACAACCACTGTTGCCAGCTATAAGGATGGCTGGTGGGAAGGTGCAGAGATCCAGGCAGAAGCGTATTTTAAGGACAGTTGGGATAAGCAAGATGAAAGGGGATGGATCAGGCTTTTTTCTAACAGATACAGGATTGTACAAATCGGTGATAATAATAGTTCTGTTGGTAACAGGCTTACAGATCTCCCTTCATCAACAACGATTCATACATCTGATGATCAATACAAGATGGCTGATTCTAAAACGGTAGATCACTATACAAAACTGTTCACACTCCTGAAATCGAATGAGGCAAGCGACAATGTGTGGGTATCATCAAAGGCAGCTGCTGCCTCAGTGATACGGTATGTAAATATTTCATCTCCAAGAGTCGTGGCAGTAGCATATACGGATAATGCTGGTATTGAACATCCTGGATTTCCAGTACAGTATTCCGAAGGCATGAATGAGTCTGACTATCTGAAAGATACTCTTACTCTTAATTTCAAGATTGTAAATGAGACTGATCCGAGTCCTGATACGACTACATATTCAGCTTCTATCTATTTCGATAAGGATGGTAACGGACTGTTTACAGATGAGGAAATGGTACAGGATGTGTATGTGGCGGGAGGTAATGGTAGTGATGGAATCAATTACGTATCAAGTATGAAGGGATGTCTTTCGGAAGACGAGGATGATAGCAAAACATATACAGCGTCTGTTGTATTACCAGAGGATATGACAGGAGCTGTGAATTGGAAGCTTGTCATTACCCAGAATCCGGATGGAGTAACTGCAGATACAGAGTACATGCCACACTGCTCTGTCAATCGAATTTCATACAAGAAAGCAGGTACCAATCCTGTCATCAATGTCCTGCAGATCAATGCGCACTGGCATTTCAGTCTTGATAATAGTGGTAATGTAGTAGAAAACAGAGAGCTTTATAATCTCGAAGATGAATTGAATGATCCTGATGGAAAGAACACTAAATCTGGAATAGCTGAATATGGAAAATGGTTTAATGATATAAAAAACAGGTACGACCTGAATATAGTTACGATAAATACAGACGACTTTAACAGGGGTTACTACGCATCATCGGCAACTGACAGACCTGAAAAGACCATCACAAATGGAGGTAAAGATTATACCATTGAAGCAAATGGAAAAATAGATCTGAATGCGTATAATATGATAATCATAGGATTTGCTGACAACTACAATTATCTGAATGGAGATTCATGTAAGAGGATTCAGGAATTTGCAGATTCTGGTAAGTCAGTTCTTTTCACACATGATAACAGTTCGCATACTTACATTGCCTCACATGCCGAAAATGATAAAGTAAGTGATGATGAAATTTTCAAAAAATATAATTATGTGAGTGAAGGATCAGGTCAGTATAATCTGTATATGTGGGGCGAATTCAACTTCAATACGATGCTTCGCTATGTCGATAAGATGGATGTATATGGCATTACAGATACAGCCAATAATTTCGGCGGGGTCGAAGGTTGGAAAACTGTTGACAAAAATGGAAAGGCAGTAACAAATGGTCTGCTTGCAAAGCAGGATCCTGATAATGATTTGTCGACTATTACATCCTCAGATATAGGTAGATTAAAAAGTGCTGGATATTCAATTGCCTATAAGCCAGAAAGTAAGGCTGAGTATGATCCGGATATTATAGAGACAGTGCCACAGACGCAGGGATATTCAGATGGCCTTCTTGAACGATTCCGTAATGGCGACAATATACAAAATATGAAGACGGAGTCAGTCAGACAGGTGAATAAGGGTACTATTACCACATATCCATACGACCTGAATGATAAGGGACTCAGCGAAGGTGGTCTTGGTGTATCCGAGACACATATGCAGTGGTACCAACTGAATATGAACTCAGATAATATAGTAGTCTGGTATACTCTTAATGGAAGTGGTTATAGTAGAAACGACTGTATCAACAACTACTATTTGTTCAGCTGCGACAACATATTCTACACCGGTGCGGGTCATGCATATAATCCTACGGAATATGAAGTAAAGCTTTTTATCAATACTATGATAGCTGCTTACCGTCAGCAGGATACCAAGCCGAAGGCTTATTTCACCGGCTCAGCAAAGAGCACAAAGCAGGTGTCAAGCTATCTGGTAAGTACAGGTGCCAAGGCCCTCAATGCTGTAGATACCTTAAGAAGCTATATCGAGGACTTCACAGGCATTGATACCAGTGCATGGGATGATGAGCATTTTATGAATCTGAAACCATGCGGACAGGAGCTTGGTATGACCAAGGATCAGGTGGATATCGCAGCGAAGGCGGCAACTGTAAGAATAGCTTATGCAATGGAGAACCCGACGAGTGGACAGCAGATAGCTACTGATGCACAGGCAAGGGCAGATAAGCTGACGTATGGACCTGCTGTAGGTGATACCGGTGGTAAAGAGATAAATTATTATAGCGATATTGACGTCAGGTATCTTACAGAGAATTCTACAATAGGACAGATCTGTCTCGGAATCAACAGGATACTGCTCAATAAAAATGTGGATACGAACGATGTAGTCATTCCGGGTCTGGTGATGGATTCAGGACTGAGTGATCAGAAGTATTACTTCACCATCAGGGACAATAATAATTCCAGTAGCAAGGAGATAACCACCAGGTTCTATCTCTACAGCAGGAAAGCTGTTGAGGGTATCGATACGGAGAAGTACAAGCTGACTCACAACGAGACTGACAGCGACAAAGGCTACTTCTATGATATCACGGATTCTGTGCTGATCTATGAACCGGAGGGTAGTGCATCTGTGTCAGGAAAAGATGCTACATACAGCAGCAACAAGGTCTACAGCCTGAAGCTCGATACCGGCAATCCTGCACTGACGCAGCTTTCAAAAGACGGAACAGTGACCCTTGCTATCGCGCCGACAGTAAAGATCAATTCGAAGACGCTTAAGGGAGATATATCAAAGGTAGTTATCAACACCGCCGGCCTCCTGGCCCTGGGTTGAATAAAAGCACCACCTGTACCTGGTACAGATGGTGCTTTTTTTATCTCAGGCCCTGTCGATCAGGTTGTCTGACTCCTCGAGGTACTTTATGCACTGGGCGATTTCATCCTCCATTGCAGCCTTACCAGGGGCGCCTGTGGTGAGACGTTTGTCTACGCATGTCTTCAGGGAGATGGCATCATATACATCCTTGTCAAATGCAGGGGAGAATTTCTTAAGTTCCTCAAGAGGAAGGTCATCGATGGCACATTTCTTATCAATGCAGTCCAGAACGATCCTGCCGACGATGCCGTGAGCGTCGCGGAACGGGACACCCTTTCCTACAAGGTAGTCAGCGGCGTCAGTAGCATTCGTGAAGCCGTGGCGGGCTGACTGTTCCATTATATCCTTATTGAATCTGATAGTGGCGAGCATTCCATCGAAGAGGTGGATGCAGCCCTTTGCGGTATCCATTGCATCAAATGCAAGCTCCTTGTCCTCCTGCATATCCTTATTGTATGCGAGAGGGATACCCTTCATTGTGGTCAGAAGCTGCACGAGCGCACCGTACACACGGCCGGTCTTGCCACGGACAAGCTCGGCAATATCAGGATTCTTCTTCTGTGGCATGATGGAGCTGCCGGTAGAGAAGGCATCGTCGATCTCTATGAATCTGTATTCATTGGAGTTCCAGAGAATGATCTCTTCTGAGAATCTCGACAGATGCATCATGATGATCGAGAGCGCCGAGAGGAATTCGAGCAGGTAGTCCCTGTCTGATACACCGTCCATTGAGTTCCTTGTCGGACCATAGAAGCCGAGAGACTGTGCGGTCATGTCACGGTCGAGAGGGTAGGTTGTCCCGGCGAGAGCACCACTTCCGAGAGGGCAGTAGTTCATTCTCTCATATATGTCATGGAGTCTGTCACGATCTCTGCGGAACATTTCGAAATATGCACCGAGATGATGTGCGAGAGTCACCGGCTGAGCCTTCTGCAGATGTGTGAATCCCGGCATGATCGTGTCGACATTTCTCTGCATGATCGAGAGGATGGTTCCGAGGAAATGCTTCAGCAGATCGTCCGTCTCACGAACCTGCTTTCTTGTGTATAGCCTCATATCGAGAGCTACCTGGTCATTTCTTGAACGGCCGGTATGCAGCCTCTTGCCAGGCTCGCCGATACGATTGATAAGATTTGCCTCTACGAAGCTGTGAATGTCCTCGTACTCATCGGTGATCTTCAGTCTGCCATTATCCACATCAGCCTCGATAGAATCGAGCCCGCCGAGAATCGCATCCTTGTCTTCCTTTGAGATGATTCCCTGCTTCGCGAGCATCTTTACATGAGCCCGTGAACCCTCCACATCCTCGTGAAAGAACCGCTGGTCGAATCCGATCGACGCATTGAATGCGTAAACCAGCTTGTCAGTATCCTTTGTAAATCTTCCGCCCCAGAGCTGTGCCATTATGAAATGTCCTCCTAAATAATTGCCTGTTAATAACCCTGTATCATTGTGCCAGCCGGGTCTGTGTGCCTTCATCAGACCTGCTGTGCCGCTCTTTATATGAAAAAATGCATCCGCAGTAGTCCTGCCTGTAAATCCCGTATTCCTTCGAAATCTGGCAGCTGCGCAGGTAGCCGTTTTTCTTTTTGAAATCGGAATGGAGCCATCGGACTTTGTACTTCTCGCCCATTGCCTCGCCTATCCGGTTCAGGAGCGCCGCATCCTTCATCGGAGAAATGGTAAGGGTAGACGTGAAAAAGTCAAAGCCCTTTTCTCTCGCTACCCTGGCCGTAGTCCCAAGTCTAAGCTCGAAGCATTTCGTACACCGTCGTCCACGCTCGGGTTCATTTTCAAGACCCCTGGCTGCCGCATAGAATCTGTCAGTATCGAAATCGCCCTCGATGAAGCTGACATGATACTTAGTCGGGAAGCTCCTGATGAATTCCTGCTGCTCCTTGGCCCTGTGATAGTATTCGCTGTCAGGATAGATATTGGGATTATAGTAGAATACCGTTACATTAAAATACTGCGACAGATATTCGATACAGTAGGAACTGCATGGCGCACAACAGCTGTGCAGAAGCAGTGCAGGTACTTTTCCTGATGCAGTTATTTCTGCAATTTTATCATCGCATAATTTCTGATAATTTATCTTCGGTTCCTGTTTCATATGTGTTTCTCCGCATATCTATGCACAACATATCTATTATACAGAATATACACGCCGAACGCAAATGCACTTCACTCGTAATGAAGTATCCGGTTGATCAAAAAGTAGTTGCTTTTTTTGGATGATTCCTGTATAATATCTTTCGTTGTGAACACATTTTTTATGTTTTAACACATGCTCCGATAGCACAGTTGGTAGTGCACTTCACTCGTAATGAAGGGGTCGTCCGTTCGAGTCGGATTCGGAGCTGTGATAGCGGTGCTTCGGCATCGCTTTTTTTATGCTTGAATTTACACTGCTATTGTGATAACTTATTAGTGCATTAAAGTAGTAAATCAAATTACTGGAGGAAAAAATGAAGGTATTCAGGAAATTACTCACATTAGCACTAGTTGGCGCAACAGCCATTTCACTTGTGGCATGTGGCGGAAGCGGTAAGGCTTCATCAGGAGATAGCACTACAAAGGTTTCTAATAAGAAGACCAAGGCCGTGAAGAATACAGATGATGTGTTTATCGTAGGCTTCGATCAGAACTTCCCACCGTTCGGATATGTAGGTGACGATGGAGAGTTTACAGGATTTGATATAGACCTTGCTAAGGAGACCGCGAAGAGGCTCGGACAGGATATCTCTCTCCAGCCGATAGACTGGGATGCCAAGGATATGGAGCTCTCAAGTGGCACCATCGACTGCATCTGGAACGGCTTCACGATCAATGGCCGTGAGGATGCATACACCTGGTCAGACTGCTACATGGACAATGCCCAGGTATTCGTGGTCAAGAGCAATAGCGGCATCAAGGATAATAGCGGCCTCAAGGGCAAGACAGTAGACGTGCAGAAGGATTCATCAGCAGAGTCAGCGCTTAATAGCGATGAGAATAAGGATCTGAAGAACAGCTTCGCGCAGATGATCTCAGTAGCAGATTACAATACAGCCATGATGGACCTCGAGTCAGGAGCCGTAGATGCAGTCGCAATGGACAAGTTCGTAGCTCTTGATCAGATCAAGGACAAGAAGGATGAGTTTACGATTCTGCCGGATGAGATCAGCTCAGAGCAGTATGCAGTAGGCTTCAAGAAGGGAAATGGCACACTTCGCGATCAGGTGAACAAGGCACTTCACGAGATGGATGAGGATGGAACCTTTGAGAAGATCTCAAAGAAGTGGTTCGGTGAGAACGTCAGCATTTTAGGTGAGAGCAAATAATGGATATAGCAACTATACTTCTTGAACTCGGACAGGGGATGCTCACGACGATACAGATCTTCGTTCTGACACTCGTTTTTTCCCTGCCATTAGGCTTTCTGATATATTTCGGCAGAGTATCGAAGAATCCGGTCCTTTCATGGATCATGAGGATCTACATAGCCATCATGCGTGGAACGCCTCTGATGCTGCAGCTCATAGTCATATATTTCGGACCCTACTATATCTTCGGAGTATCCACGACACCGGCGTACAGAGGAATAGCGGTAATCATCGCTTTTTCTCTCAACTATGCAGCATATTTTGCAGAGATATACCGCTCGGGCTTCGGCTCAGTCCCTCAGGGACAGTATGAGGCAGCCGAGGTGCTCGGATACTCGAAGAGCAGGACATTTTTCGCCATAGTTCTTCCACAGGTCTGGAAGAGGATACTTCCATCGATTACAAATGAGGTCATCACTCTCGTAAAGGATACGTCACTCTCGTTCTCAATCGCTTATGCGGAGATGTTTACAGAGGCGAAGGCTCTTTCAGCGGCAGTCCATAACGTAGGTCCTCTGATGGCAGCAGGCGTCTTCTACTTCATTTTCAATGCAGTAGTAGCATGGATCATGGCACGCATTGAGAAGAGCATGTCATATTACAGTATTTAGGTGTAAGAATGCATATTGTTGAGATAAATCATATAAAGAAAAGCTTTGACGATACAGAGGTATTAAAGGACATCAGCCTCTTCGTCGACAAGGGCGAAGTCGTCAGCATCATAGGTCCGTCCGGTTCAGGAAAATCTACACTTCTCCGTTGTGCGACATTCCTTGAGACAATGGATGACGGCAGCCTTGCGTATATGGGCGATGAAGTCGTAAAGAGTGTGAACGGCCATTCTGTCTATGCGTCAAAGGATCATATAAGAAAAGCCAAAGGATATTTCGGACTGGTGTTCCAGAACTTCGAACTGTTTCCGCATTTTAACGTGCTTCGGAATATTACCGATGCCCCTATCCACAATCAGAAGAGAGACAAGGCAGAGGTTGAAAAAGAGGCCAGGGAACTTCTTGAAAAAGTTGGACTGTCTGATAAGGCAGATGCGTATCCGTGTGAGCTCTCAGGTGGACAGAAGCAGAGAGTGGCAATTGCCAGGGCACTTGCAATGAAGCCCGACATCCTGTATTTCGATGAACCTACATCGGCACTTGACCCTGAGCTGACTCAGGAGATCCTGAGAGTCATCAAGCAGCTTGCAGCAGAGAAGATGACGATGGTCATTGTCACTCATGAGATGCAGTTTGCAAGAGAAGTTTCAGACAGGATCATCTTCATGGAGAAGGGCCTCATCATAGAAAATGATACGCCTGAGAAGGTTTTTGCTTCCACTAATGAGAGAACCCGGCAGTTCCTTGGTAAATTCTGAACAATTACAATTAACTCAAAATGTATATTAAAAAAATACATGCGACCCGCGATTGAATATTCAATTACGGGTCTTATTTTTTTATAATAATTTGTGAAAAGATTATGTTTAAAGAAACGGAGTGAAAAGTTTCAGATGTTAAAATTTGGAAAGGCAGTAGTAAAGAGCAGATTCGTAATTCTGATCCTTGCTGTGCTGTTGCTGATACCTTCACTGATCAGCTACGCGAACACGAGAGTCAATTACGATATCCTTTCGTATCTGCCAAAAAACATCGACACAATGAAAGGACAGGACATCCTGCTGAAGGATTTCGGAACAGGTGCCTACTCATTCGTTGTAGTCGAAGGTATGGACAACAAGGACCTGAAGAAGACAGCGGATACTATTTCAGATATCCCTCATGTCAAGAAGGTTCTCTGGTACGGATCAGTGATGGACATGAATATCCCGAAGGAAGCACTTCCTGAGAAGGCATACAAGTTCATCCACAATGCAGACAAGAATTCGGATCTGATGGTCATCCTGTTTGATCAGGGTATGGCCGCTGATGGTACGATGAAGGCCCTGAATACCATGAATGCGAAGCTAAGTAAGCAGTGCTTCGTATCAGGTATGGCTTCAGTCATCAATGACACGGCAAACCTCTCAGAGAAAGAGGTTCCTATATACGTCATCATCGCAGTTGTACTCTGTCTTGTAGTTCTGATGATCACACTGGATTCCGCTTTTGTGCCCTTCCTTTTCCTGGTATCAATAGGAATGGCGGTTCTGTACAATCTCGGTACGAACTTCATCCAGGGAGAGATCTCGTATGTGACGCAGGCCCTGGCAGCTGTCCTGCAGCTCGGTGTCACGATGGACTATTCGATTTTCCTGTGGCACAGCTACGAAGAGCAGCAGGACGTATTCAAAGAGGATAATAAGACTGCAATGGCACATGCCATCAGTAAGACTTTCCTTTCAATAGCGGGTTCTTCGACGACAACGATCGCAGGTTTCATAGCTCTGTGCTTCATGAGCTTTAGAATCGGTCTTGACCTCGGTATCGTAATGGCCAAGGGTGTTCTGTTCGGACTCGTTTCCTGCGTGACCATCCTGCCGTCACTGATCCTGGTATTCGACCCGATCGTCCGCAAGACGAATCACAAGGTCATCATGCCGGATCTCGGAAAAATCGCCAACTGGGTGGTAAAGCACTGCTATGTATTTTTCGTGATCTTCCTTCTGCTGATAGTTCCTGCATTCTATGGACAGAATCACACGAAGGTGTACTACGACCTCGCAGGCAGACTTCCTGATTCGATGAAGAGCAAGCAGGCCAATGAAAAGATGAACAGTGATTTCAAGATGGGTGCAACTTCTGTCATCATTGCAGATGCAGATCTGCCGGCAGAACAGTCGGATAAGATGATCAATGACATCCAGAAGCTCAAGGGTGTCAAGATGGCAGTATCTGCTGATTCACTGACAGGTCCTATGATTCCATCTGATATCATTCCTCAGAATATAAAGGAAGAGATCAATAACGGAGACAAGCAGCTGATGATCGTCACATCCGATTATGCGACAGCTACATCAGCGGTCAATAAGCAGTGTAATCAGATTGAGAAGATCATCAAGAGCTATGACAAGTCAGCAATGCTCATAGGTGAGGCTCCATGTACGAGGGACCTGGTGAAGGTCACGAATACAGACTTCAATCGTGTAAATGCGGTATCGATCATTATCGTGTTCTTTATCATCCTGATTTCGTTCAGGTCGATTTCGATACCTGTTATTCTGGTGGCTGTCATCGAGTCTGCTATCGCCATCAATATGGGTATTCCTTATTACACGAATGTGACGCTGCCGTTCATCGCAAGCATTGTCATAGGTACTATCCAGCTGGGTTCTACCGTAGACTACGCAATACTTATGACGAACAGGTACAAGACGAACCGGTACAATGGAATGGAGAAGAAGGATGCCATCACCGATGCACTGCACGGGTCGATCACCTCAATCGTTGCATCAGCACTTACATTCTTCGGAGCTACATTCGGAGTTGCAATCTACTCTGACATCGACATGATCTCATCCCTCTGCATGCTCATGGCAAGAGGTGCACTGATCAGTATGGTGGTTGTAATCTTCATGCTGCCGTCGATGTTTATGATATTTGATAAGATAATAATTCACACAAGTGCCGGTTTCAGGCCGAAAGCTGATAGATGAGAACGAATGAAATGAAGTTCAAGCATAGCGAAAAGAACTTCATTGGATAATTAAGGAGAAACATTATGAAGTTACCTGAATTAAGAAAGATTTTTAAGAAAAAATATATCATCAGAGTTGTTGCCGGCGCCCTCGTTGTAGGACTTGTGGCAACAGGCTCAGTTCAGTACACAGCAATGGCTGATAAGGCCACCACAACAGAAGAGACCGCCAACAGCCTTGTCAATGGTGATCATGTAAAGGTTGAGAGCAAGGATCTCGACAAGGATCAGACAGTATATCTCATTTCGAAGCCGGATGGCTCTGTGTCAGACACCATCGTAGCTACCCACCTTATCAATAAGGATGGGGACGATACGATTGATGATGTTGCTAGTGACCTGAATGACATCACGAATACCAATGGTGATGAGAAGTTTACTCAGGATGGTGACAAGCTCACCTGGCAGGCTGATGGAAAAGATATTTACTATCAGGGCCATACCACGAAGCAGGCTCCTGTCACGGTGAAGGTTACCTATACACTTGATGGCAATGAAGTGACTCCTGACGAGCTTGCTGGTCAGAGCGGTCATGTGAAGATCCATTATGACTATACGAACAATACGAATTTCGAGGAAAAAGTAAACGGCGAGAAAGTATCAGTTGTTGTTCCATTTGCAGCCATTACAGGAATGATCTTAAACGATGATTTTTCCAATGTAAAAGTGACTAACGGCCGAATCGTACAGAATGGTACGAAGTCAATCGTCCTCGGATATGCTCTTCCGGGAATAAAGGATTCACTCGAGCAGGCAGGTGGTTCATTCGATACTGATCTGTCACTCCCTGAGTCATTCGATGTGGAGGCTGATGTAAAGGACTTCACTCTTGAAACTCAGATGACAGCTCTTGTCGATGCATCGAATCTCATGACCTCGAATTCAGAGGATACGGAGGATCTGGGCTCCGATATGTACAAGCTCTCTGATGCAACAGACCAGCTTGAGGATGGCTCAAAGCAGTTAAGCGATGGAGCGTCGAAGCTTGTGGATGGTGCAGGAAAGCTGAAGAGCGGTAACAGCCAGGTTACTAACGGACTCGGTACTCTTCAGAAGAGCCTCGGGACCTTCCAGAAGGGTGCCGGAACTCTTTCAAGCGGGCTTGAGACATACACAGCAGGAGTATCACAGCTGAACGGCGGTATTGGTCAGCTTCGCAGCAGTCTTGCTCCTCTGAAGACGGCTGTTCCTTCACTTACGAAGGAGCTTTCAGGCAGCAATCTGCTCCAGCAGATGCAGCAGCTGTCTACAGGTGTTGCAGCTCTGAAAAAGGGCTCAGACCAGCTCCTTGCCGGATACAATGGTACAGCTACGAATCCGGGCCTTGTGACCAGCATGGATCAGCTGACTACCGGTTCGAAGCAGGTGTCTGATGCAGCTTCTCAGGTATCAAGTGGAGCGTCTGCTCTTGACAAGGGAATCGGACAGATCTCATCAGTACTGAATGGTGCAGGTAGGCTGTTCACAGCCCAGTCAGATACACAGCTGACAAATGAGATCAATCAGAAGCTCAATACCGAGCAGGTTCTCGGACTTCTCCGTCTGAGCGGAATCCTCGGAGCTGATGAGAAGATCACTCTTGATAATATAGATACTGTTGTGACAAAGCTCACTGCAGGACAGCAACAGATGATCACATCACTTGCACAGGCCAATGGTGGAGATGCTACGAAGGCTACTGCTACATACTACACCGTTCTTGACGGACTGCATCAGGTTCAGGCCGCAAAGACAGCTCTTGATACAGCAGGCAGGCAGCTCGAAAGTACACTGAAGAGTGAAGCAGTACAGGGACAGGTAAAGAAGCTGACAGATGGCAGCAAACAGCTGGCTGATGGTTCTTCAAAGCTGGCTGATGGCGCAAAGAGTGTAAGTGATGGAATGACCCAGGCCAATGCCGGAGTGAAGAAGCTTGCCGATGGTCAGAAGCAGCTCGGCGCCGGAATTGATACTCTGAATTCTGCTGTTAATTCAGCAGATATAAGTGGAGTTAATTTGTCCAATATTTCAGGCCTTTCAACTCAGGTCAATGCACTCCTTGATGGTGTAGATCAGCTCTATTCAGGAAGCCAGCAGCTCGTAGCAAACAACGGAAAGCTTACCGGTGGTGCTTCACAGCTTGCCTCCGGTGCAGGCAAGATCTCCACAGGAGTCGGTAAGCTGTACAATGGTTCTACAAAGCTTGGTTCTGGAATCGACCAGCTCTATGATGGATCAGGCTCACTTGCTGATGGTGCTGACGAGCTCTACGATGGTATCGTGAAGTTCAATAAGGAGGGCATAGAGGAGCTTATCAATGCTTATAATGGCGATATCAAGCCTCTTGCTAATCACCTTCGTGCAGCAATTGATGCCGGTGAGAGCTATGAGAGCTTCACTGGTATTGCCGATGGCAAGAACGGCGCTGTCAAGTTCCTTTACAGATTTGATGCGATTTCGTCGGATGATGAAGACTGATAATAACTTTTGCGGCGGGTATGGACCCGTCGCTTTTTTTTCGCTATAATAGATTTATGAAATTCAGACCTTGTATAGACATCCATGATGGAAAAGTAAAACAGATTGTTGGCGGGAGTCTCAGGGATGAGACGGACTCTGCGACTGAAAATTTCGTGGCTGATAAGGACTCTGCATACTATGCGTCCATGTATCAGCAGATGGGACTTACCGGTGGGCATGTCATCATGCTAAATGCCCATGGTACTGCGGAGTATGAGGCTTCGAAGCAGCAGGCGCTCTTAGCGCTTCGCACATATCCAGGCGGCCTGATGGTCGGCGGTGGCCTTGATGATACGAATGTATCTGAGTTTCTGGATGCCGGCGCATCTCATGGCATTTTTACGAGTTTTATTTTTTCAGATGGACAGATACAGATGGAGCGGCTGAAGAGGCTTGCAAGTGTGGCAGGCAATGAGAACATTGTGCTTGATCTTTCATGCAGGAAGAGAGACGGTGACTATTACGTTGTCACCGACAGATGGCAGAGGTTTACCGACCAGAGGCTTACGCCTGATCTGCTTTCGTATCTCGATGATTACTGCGATGAATATCTGGTCCACGCAGCGGATGTAGAGGGAAAGAAGGCCGGAGCGGATGAGCAGCTTTTATCCATACTTGCAGACTATGACGGGGTGCCGGTAACCTATGCCGGTGGTGTCGGAAGCTACGATGATCTGCGTGAGATAAAGAAGCTTACAGATGGCAGGATAGATGTGACGATTGGAAGTGCGCTCGACATTTTCGGCGGGACTCTTGAACTTACAAGAATTTTAAGTATAATAGAAGAGGACTGAATTAAGGAGTGATTTTTATGACTTCATTTGACTTCACAAAGATGCATGGATGTGGAAATGACTACGTCTATGTGGACTGTACTGAGAATGATATAGAGGATGCACCATCGGTTGCGAGGTTCGTAAGCGACAGGCATTTCGGGATTGGCTCAGACGGACTTATTCTTATTAAGAGGAGTAAGGTCGCAGATTTCCAGATGGATATGTACAATGCCGATGGCTCTAAGGGTGAGATGTGCGGAAACGGCATCAGATGTGTCGCGAAGTACGTCTATGATAATGGCCTCACGGACAAGACCGAGATCACGGTAGAGACGCTTGCAGGCATCAAGACGCTCGAGCTCACCGTGAAGGATGGCAGGGTAGATACAGTGCTTGTAGATATGGGTTCTCCGATTCTTACGGCATCGAAGATACCGGTTACTTTTCCAAAGGAGCAGATGGTCAATGAGCCAATGGAGGTCGATGGAAATATCTTCCGGGTGACCTGTGTCTCAATGGGCAATCCTCACTGTGTAATATTCACAGATGAGGACACAAGGACGATAGACCTGCCTCATATCGGACCATTATTCGAGAATCATTCCACCTTCCCGCAGAGGACGAATACAGAGTTTGCGAATATTCTCGACAGGAAGAATATCCGCATGAGAGTCTGGGAACGAGGCAGCGGAGAGACACTGGCCTGCGGCACAGGAGCCTGCGCTACTACGGTAGCCGCTGTGATAAATGGCCTCACAGATGATTGTGTCACGATGCATCTCGTAGGCGGAGACCTCACAGTCCGCTACAACAGGGATAAGGACACCGTCTTCCTCAAGGGTCCGGCAACGACAGTCTATACAGGACATATTGATATACCGGAATCATTCGAGAAGGATGATGTGAAGATATACGAACCAAAAAAGTAAGGAGTTTTACATGTACCAAGTCAATACCAATTATCTGAAGTTACCAGGCAGCTATCTTTTTTCCACTATCGCGAAGAAGGTCGCTGCATATCAGGAGGCAAATCCTGACAAGGAGATCATCCGTCTCGGAATCGGCGATGTGACCCAGCCGCTGCCGAAGGTAGTAATAGATGCCCTCCATAAGGCAGTAGATGAGCAGGCAGATGCAGCCACCTTCCGTGGATATGCACCGGATCTCGGATATGATTTCCTGCGCAATGCGATCGCAAAGCATGATTATCAGGACAGAGGCTGTGATATAGCACCGGATGAGATCTTTGTATCAGACGGCGCCAAGAGTGATTCAGGAAATATCCAGGAACTCTTCTCAGAGGATAATAGAATTGCAGTGACAGACCCGGTATATCCGGTATATGTGGATTCAAATGTCATGGCAGGCCGCTGCGGCAATTATGATCCTCATACAGAGATGTGGGACAATGTCATCTATATGCCATCAACAGCAGAGAACGGCTTCGTACCAGAGCTTCCGAAGGAGACACCGGATATCATTTATCTGTGTCTTCCGAACAATCCTACAGGAACAACCCTGAAGAAGGATGAGCTCCAGAAGTGGGTTGACTACGCGAATAAGAAGGGCTCGATCATCATCTTTGATGCAGCCTATGAGCATTATATTTCGACACCGGATGTACCACATTCTATCTATGAGTGTGACGGTGCGAAAAACTGCTGCATAGAGATCAGATCGTTCTCGAAGACAGCCGGATTCACAGGACTTCGTCTTGGATTCACAGTGGTTCCGAAGACTCTTAAGAGCGGAGATGCTTCACTTCATGATATGTGGGCCCGTCGTCACGGAACGAAGTTCAATGGCGCACCTTACATCGTACAGCGTGCAGGAGAGGCTATCTATACAGAGGAAGGCCAGAAGGAGGTCGATGAGCTGGTAGGCTACTATATGGAGAATGCCCGCATGATCCGCGAGGGACTTACGGCAGCAGGCTTCACTTGCTACGGCGGCGTGGATGCTCCATACATCTGGATGAAGACACCGGATAAGATGACCAGCTGGGAATTCTTCGATTATCTTCTCGACAAGGCAAATGTAGTCGGAACTCCGGGTTCAGGATTCGGTCCTTCAGGTGAAGGCTACTTCCGCCTCACAGCCTTCGGTACTCATGAGAATACCAAGGCAGCACTTGAGAGATTCAGGGCACTGAGATGAAAAAGGGGACGGGTCCCTTTTTCATCTGGAGGTGAACAGATGGAGACTAAAGACCTCATCGTAAATGAAGATGGCTATACTGAGTTTATGAATACGACCGTGGCAAGGTGGCTTGCGGAGTCGGTGTATCATGCGACGTTTAAGAGCTTTGACGGTACGACTCTCAGCTATTTCTATGCCATTCCGAAGGAGCATAAGGCAAATATCCAGATGTTTCATGGGTTCAGCGAGGGGTTCCCGAGATACCATGAGATGGCATATTATTTTTACTCACAGGGATATGCCTTTTTCTTTCTCGAGATGAGAGGGCACGGGTATTCCGAGCGCTTTATCGATAATGAAGACTATGTCTATATCGAGGATTATGATAAGTACGTGGAGGATGAGAAGGCCTTCTATGACAGGATTGTGAGGGACAAGCTATACAGGAAGCCGCTGTATCTGTTCTCTTTTTCAATGGGCGGGGCGGTAGCAGCTCTTTTCATCGAAAAATATCCAGAGGCCTTCCGGAAGGCTGTGATGACTTCACCGATGCTTGAGATCCAGACTGGCAGTATTCCGTGGCCCTTGGTCCATGCGGTGATGTTCTATGCGAAAAGACGCCGTATGATGAAGACACCTGGCCCTGGTCAGCATCCATTTGATACAGAGCATGATGACTACAATCGTGACCGGGCTATATCAAAGAGCAGATATGACTATGTGAGAGGATATCAGGTTCTGGACCATCACTACAGGACGTGCTGCGCAACGTATGCATGGATGGATGCGTCGTTTAAGGCAGATAAGAAGCTGATGCGTCATGCAAAGGAGATACAGACTCCGATACTTCTGTTCTCTGCCGGTGCTGATGAGCTTGTGGAGCCGAAGGCACATGAGGAATTCGCGAGGAAGGCACAGAATGTACAGATCGTACGCTATCCGGATTCCCATCATGAGATCTTCTCAGATAAGTATGATACGATAATAGATTTCTATACAAGGCTATTTGAGTTTCTGGACTGACCTGTCATTTCAGGACTCTGATGGGTTTGAAATTCAGATAGTCTCCGGATACCAGGGAATACTTCACACCATGATATCTGCCGTGGATACTGTCATAAAAGCGTTCCTTGCCATGACTGTGTGAGTAGATGACCTGTTCAGCACTGATTTCTTCAGCAATTCGTGTAAACGCCGAATCAGTCTCTATGATCGAGGTAGGCGGGTAATGCAGAAAAATAATAAATTTAGAATACCCGGCGGCTCTGGCAGCATCAATACCTGTCATGAGCCGCTTTTTTTCACGCTCCACAAGCACCCTCGCATGCTCGTAGGCATCCTTATCATATCCTGTGATCATACCATTTCTTCTATCCACATAGAATGGCCCTTCAAAGCAGAAGCCCTTGGTACCTACGAGGGCATAATCCTTGTAAGAATAGAAATTGTTCTGCAGAAAAAATAGTCTTCCATCGAAGATATCATTGAGTTTCTGTGTCTTGTTTGCTTCCCAGAAATGATCGTGATTCCCGCGAAGCAGGATCTTTCTTCCTGGAAAAGCCTCAATGAAGTCCAGATCTCTCTTGCACTGTACCAGATTATTTCCCCATGAGTGGTCACCAGTCAGGACCAGGGTATCATCCGGCTTCACCATTTTTTCAATATTCTTTTTTGCCTTCCATTCATGGTCATGCCAGATCTTTCCGAACCGCTCCTGAGACTTCTCAGGATTTCCAAATGACAGATGCAGATCGCCAAGAGCATATAAAGCCATAGCATTCTCCTTGATAATAAAATCAGTAAACATTATAATCGAATCCGAAAGGAATTGAAAGATGAATGGGGCTTGTGCATTTCATTAACAAAAAAGATGTTTCTTTTTTTTCGAAAATGTAATAGAATAGTATGGACTTATGCTTAGGAGGAAAGATAATGGCATTAAAGAAGAAGCCGGTTAACGGAATGAAGGACATACTCCCTCGTGAGATGGAAATCAGGGATTATGTCACCGGCATTATCAAGGATACCTACAGGAGCTACGGCTTCACGCCGATCGAGACGCCGTGCATGGAGGATATCAGGAATCTCACAAGCAATCAGGGCGGCGAGAATGAGAAGCTGATCTTCAAGGTACTGAAGAGAGGAGAGAAGCTTCATCTCGAGGATGCAAGGACTGATCTCGATGTATCGGATATGGGACTCAGGTATGACCTGACGCTTCCGCTTTCGAGATTTTATGCAAATAATGAAAATGACCTGCCATCTCCGTTCAAGGCACTTCAGATAGGAAATGTATGGAGAGCAGACAGACCACAGCGAGGCAGATACAGACAGTTCACCCAGTGTGATATAGATATATTAGGAGAGCCATCAGACCTTGCAGAGATAGAGCTGATCCTGGCTACGACTACCTGCCTTGACAGGATAGGCTTTCATGGCTTCGAGATCAGGATCAATGAGAGAAGGATCCTGAAGGCCATGGCAGAGTACTGTGGCTTTGATGAGGACAGATTCGATATACTCTTTATCACTCTCGACAAGATGGACAAGATCGGACTTGACGGAGTAAAGGAAGAGCTCATCGATGAGGGCTTCGATGCTGCAGCAGTAGACAAATATCTCGATATTTTCAACCAGTTAAAAGACAAGAAGGATGTAAAGGACGGCGTTGATACCCTTGTTTCGATCATCGGTGACAAGCTCGATCCTGAAGTCGCAGATTCGATGAAAGAGATTGCAGAAAGCGTCAATGAGTGCAAGACTGCAGACTTCGAGCTGGTATTTGATCCTACGCTTGTTCGTGGAATGGGATACTACACAGGCACGATCTTTGAGATAGCAATTCCTGAGTTCGGTGGCAGCTGCGGAGGAGGCGGCAGATATGACCATATGGTAGGCCGTTTCGCAGGACATGATGTACCAGCTTGCGGATTCTCCATCGGATTCGAGCGTATCATCATGCTTCTTCTCGAGCATGATTTCCAGATACCACAGAAGCCGAAGACGGCCTTCCTTATCGATAAGAAGCTTTCCTCAGACAGGCTGTCCGCTGTAATAAAGCAGGCCAATGACCTGAGAGGTCAGGGCCAGACGGTACTTATCGAGAAGATGAAGAAGAATAAAAAGTTCCAGAAGCAGGGCTTAACTGATTCAGGATATACAGAGATAAAGGAGTTTTACAATGACACAGTCACGGACTAATAATTGTGGCGAACTAAGAATAGGAGATGCAGGAAAAAAAGTCACACTGTGTGGATGGCTTGAGAACGACCGTGAGGTCGGATCCAATCTGTCATTCATAGTCCTCAGGGATTTCTATGGGACGACACAGATCACGGCAGATACAGAAGAAATGGTAAATGCCTTCAAGGCAATCAACAAGGAATCCACTATTCAGGTCGAGGGAACGGTAAGGGAGAGAAGCTCCAAGAATCCGAAGCTTCCTACAGGTGATATCGAGGTAGTCCCTGAGAAGGTGACAGTCCTCGGAAAGTGCACTCATGAGGCGCTTCCGTTCGAGATCAATCACAGCCGTGAGGCAGATGAGAGTGTCAGACTCAAGTACAGATATCTTGATCTCAGAAATCCTGAGGTTAAGAAAAATATAATCTTAAGGAGTCAGGTAATAAAGGCTCTCCGTCAGTCCATGGAGGACCACGGATTCATGGAGATCACGACTCCTATCCTTACGGCTTCTTCCCCTGAGGGAGCAAGGGACTATCTCGTTCCAGCTCGTAAGCATCCAGGCGAGTTCTATGCACTCCCGCAGGCACCACAGCAGTTCAAGCAGCTGCTCATGGTATCGGGAATAGACAGATACTTCCAGATTGCTCCGTGCTTCCGTGATGAGGATGCCAGAGGAGACAGATCACCAGGTGAGTTCTATCAGCTCGATATGGAGATGGCATTTGCCACACAGGAGGATGTCTTCGATGTAATGGAGGATGTGCTCCCGCCTGTATTCGAGAAGTTCGGTACATATGACCGTTCAACAAAGGCTCCATTCGTCAGGATCCCATATCTGACAGCTCTTGAGAAGTATGGAACCGACAAGCCTGACCTGCGTATAGATCTGACAGCCACAGATGCTACTGACCTGATGAAGGGACTCGGATTCGGACCTTTCGATGCAGAAGATGCAGTAGTAAAGGCCTGTGTCATTACAGATTTCCATGAAAGCAGGAAGTTCATCGACAAGGGCTGTGATGATGTAGAAGTGATCAGTGGCGCCAAGCCATACTGGTTCAGAATAGACGAGAACGGCGAGATCGTCGGCGGCATCGCGAAGTTCGTAAAGCCGGCTGCTGACAAGATAAAGGAAGCACTTGATCTGCATGAGAATACACTCGTAGTTCTCTCAGCTGGCAAGAAGAGCCAGGCTCAGAAGACAATCGGATCAGTCATCAAGACATTTGGCGCCCGCCTTCCGGGACATATGGACAAAGAGCAGTATCAGTTCTTATGGATCGTAGACTTCCCGATGTACGAGATCGGAGAGGAATCCGGCGAACTTGAATTCTGCCACAATCCTTTCTCAATGCCGAAGGGTGGTCTTGAGACGCTTGAGAAGGCAGAGAGAGGCGAGATCGATCCTCTGACTATCATGGCAGATCAGTATGATCTCGTGGTAAATGGCGTAGAGCTTTCATCAGGAGCAGTCAGGAATCATGACCCGGAGATCATGGTGAAGGCCTTCGAGCTCGTGAGACTGACAGAAGACGATGTGAAGCAGAAGTTCCCGGCTCTTTATAATGCATTCAGCTACGGAGCGCCTCCACATGCAGGAATTGCACCGGGAATCGACCGTATGGTAATGCTTCTCGCAGGTGAGGATTCGATCAGAGAGATCATCCCGTTCCCTATGAATAAGAACGCAGCCGATCTCATGATGGGTGCTCCGGGCAAGGTAACAGATGCGCAGCTCAAGGAGCTCCACATCAAGGTGACAGATATCGAGTAAAAGGTCCCGGTATTCCGGGGGTTTACATAATTTGAACCAGGTATAATAGGAAATGGAGACAGAATATGGAAAATGAGTTTCATTTCAACAAGCAGGAAAAGAAGTTCTTAAAGGAGTTCCCGGGCATGCTCGTGATCTTTCAGATCGTGGACGGCATGGACAAGGTGGTGCTCGCAAGCGATGAGATGCTTGCAGATATGAACATCACCTTTCAGGAGCTGCAGATCTTTTTCGTAAATGGCTACAAGCCGATAGTCAGATATTCTTCGCCAGAGGGTGAGAAGAAGGTTTACATGGGCAAGGAGGTAAGCCAGAAGAGAAAGCACTGCACGCTGCGCTATGTGACGTATGCAGATGTGACCGGGCTTTTTGACAGACTCGACAGATATGCGGATCTGGACGGAAATCTCTATGATGACAGCTATTATAAGAAGATCCTCGATACAATACAGGTCGGAGTATTCTGGAAGGACAAGGACCGCCGTTTCAAGGGCGTGAACCAGGCATTCCTTGATGCGTATGGCTTCGAAAATGAAGAGGATGTGCTCGGAAAGACCGATGAGGATATGGGCTGGCATCCGGAGCCTGATGATTTTATTAATGACGAAGAAAAAGTGCTCTCCGGTGAGAAGAGCACTCATGTACATACGAAGAACATGATTCAGGGCCGTGAGCGCGATATCATCGCGAGCAAGTCACCAATCCTCGATGAGAAGGGAAAGGTCGTGGGCCTGGCAGGTTCATTTGTCGATGTGACTGAGATAGTAGAGGGTAAGGAATAATTACCTCGCGTACAGTCCCTTTATTTCGCCAATGTATATAGTGTGGTCATTGCCATCGGCATACCACTTTTCTCTGATGTCTTCCGGCAGCTTGTCGGAAGGCATTTCTATTGATGCCATCTTCTGGCATAGGATCACGAAATTCCCCTCATCGATATAAGGAACCCTGTTCTTGTGGGCGATGGTTAGTCCTGCTGTCTTTATCTTATCCTCATCATGACCGGAAGCAGCACCGAGATACTTCAGGGCATTCTTATACTTAGGCTCGTCCTCATTGAAAAAGGTAAGGGAAAAATAATCGCCTGCGTCAAGCAGCTCCTTCGTATAGCGGGTCTTTCTCACATATACAGTCACCACGTTCTTCCCCCAGAGCACGCCGACTCCGCCCCAGCTGACTGTCATGGCATTTATTTTACCATCGGCCTTGGAAGTCAGCGCTGCCCAGTCGCTACCGATGAGTCTGAATGGATTGAAATCTGTTGTATTGATATCGAGATCCTGAAAAGTATGCATAGTGTTCCTCCGTTCGATTTCCTTTCATTATATACTATTATTATATGCTTTTCAACAAAAATGGACATAAAGGAAGCATCCCGGGGAAGGATGCTTTCAAAAAGGGGGGTTATAAAAATATAAAAGGGGAAATGATCTAAGGAATTCTAAAGGGGGTTCATTCCTTAAGTCTCTTATAGTATAATACGATTCCTGCTTTTTCGCAATAGTCAAACCGACAGTATTCACAAAAATGATGGCGTTTTTTTGTCTAATTATACCAAAACGTATGTACTAGTACACGAAAATGATGATTTTTTTTACTAAAAGGGGTACAATAAAGCCTATGGTAAAATCAGAAGCACTCATTACGGATCTGAAAGAAAATAAGAATCTCCGTCAGACGCTTTCGGATATCAGAAAGGCGATCAGAGAGGGCGATGATACGATAGGAAAGGATATCGTATCAGACCGTGACAGCTGTCTTGCTCTCGTGCATGCTCTTGATAGTGAGGATGCGAAGTCTAGGAAGTCAGCGGCACTTCTTATCGGAGAACTCCCGCTTGATATGGGAGAGAAGGATCAGGTGATGCTTTTTGAGGCGCTCGTGGATGCTTACAGGAGTGAGGATAGGCTTTTCGTTAGAGAAAGCTATCTGAAATCCGTGAAGAATCTCGGCGGTGCAGGAATCCTGAGTGACAGCGATGCAGCGTACCTGCGGGAGAGACTGGGGCAGATTGATTCGGGGACTTTTCCGGAAGAGGACATGAAGCATATCCTTGCAGAGAGAAAGCAGCTTATAGGACTGCTCGATGACGGGACAGAGAAGAAGGCCGCAGTCTTTATCGAGCCGGACTCATTCGGTGCGCTTCTGGTTCCCGTGAAGGGTTTCTATGAGCCTCTGAAGGAGGAGCTCGGGTCGCGCGGAATAGTAAAGGGCTTTTCGGCAGTCGGTGCTCTGATAGGCAGCGATGATCTGCCGCGGGTCAGGGACATCAGACTGTACAGCCATCTGATGTACAGGATCAGGGGGACCTTTACCGGGAGACCGGAGACGATGAGGGAAGAGATCTCACAGAGCGATTTTCTCAGGTTCATAAGACGCACCACGAGACCGGATGATAAGGTATCTGTGAGGATCGTGGTCCATGAGAGGAAGGATCATCACACGGATGCTGCGAAGCGGTTCACGGCTGAGTTCCTTTATCTTTTCAGGGACAGGCTTGTGAATACAGCACCATACGATATGGAGCTGCATTTCTACCCGAGGAAGTCGGGAGGATATATTCTTTTCGTTAATCCACTGGGGATGGAGGACGAGCGTTTCTCGTATGTGAGGGAGAGGCTTTCTACCTCCATGCAGCCGGTAAAGGCGGCCATTATGGTATATCTGGTCAGGAAATATCTGAGGGAGGATGCCAGAGTGGCGGATATTTTTTCAGGAAATGGTACGCTGCTTCTCGAAAGAGATGAGTATATACGGACTCATGTGATGTTTGCCACAGATACGAATCAGGATGCGATAAGCGCCGGGAAGAAAAATGCCGCGAGAAAGGGCAGAAATGTGTATTTCGTCAGGCGAAGCGCTTTCACCTTCGAGAGTGATGAGCCATTCGATGAGATCATTTCGGAGCTTCCGGATCTATATGAGAAGAGCGAGAGTGACAGGGCTGATTTTTTTGCAAAGACGGCTGCTGCCACGGAGAGGCTTTTATCTGAGCATGGACATGCATTCTATCTGGCCGGTGGCAGTGAGATAAAGGCAATGATAAGGAAATCAGAGGGACTTTCCTTCTGCGAGGAGATTCCCTTCGATGATAATAGAAGTATTTACGTTATTGAGCGGGTATGACAATGTCGGAAATAGAAGGTAACAGACAGAAATTAAATGAAATAATAAAGGAGCTTCTTCAGTCCTACGGTCTGTCAGGAATGCTGTCGGATGTGAACGGCACGGTGATGCTGTCATATTTCACCGATGTGGATACGGAGCAGCTTTTTTTCAAAAAGGTAAACCGTGAGGCCGTAGGTGACATCAGAAGTTCGTTCTTCGATTATGACGCGACCGATGTGATCGACCGGGATTTCGACAGCATACATCTGAGGACGATCGCGGTGCGGAGAAGCGATGGCAGGGTATGCGGATATCTTTTCCTTATAGATCATCAGACCAGTGAGAAAATGGACGGGCTGACGAGGGTGTTTAAGGATCTTCTTGGACTCTTCTTCGATACTGAGTCAGAGCTTACAGACGCACACACTCAGGGACAGAGGGGAGCAGAGGATGCTGACCGGCTTTCCCGTACGAAGAAATACTACAGATACCTGTCAATGCTCGTAGATGATATGAATACGGGCATCAGCTTCCAGGATGCGGCAAATGACATCATCAAGAGGATGAGTATATGCATTGACTTCGATACTGCCGCCCTGATCACAAGCGACGGAGAGAAAATCGAGACAGTCAATGAATATTCCGGCGCAAATGGAAGCAGAGAAAAGGTGTTTAAGGATGCCAGACCTTCTGATCTGCCATTTCTTGATGGCAGGTGCTACACGATTTCTGCGGACTCGCTGATTTCTGATAATTTCAGGACCTTTATGCAGAAATTCCATATTACAGCGGGGATTTTTTCCTGTATATCTGATGGAGACAGAATGACATACCTGTGTCTGCTGAGCTATGGGGAGGGCAGGATCTGGCACAGTGATGATATAGATTTCACCAAGAGGGCCTGCAGCATCCTGAGGGCGAGGGCGCAGATGTGGAAGACGCAGTCGCTTCTGCAGGGCGCTGATGATTTCATGAAATCATTCTATGATTCAGCGCAGTTTGCAGTTGCTATCTACGGTGATTCGTCTAAGGAGCTCATATTCAGGAATAAGGCAGCTGATGAGATCTTTGCTGATCCGATGGATGAGGAGCTTTTCCGCAGAAGATTTCTGATCGGGGATTCTGTCGAGGAGGCTGTGAAGGCTCCGAAGGAATTTGCAGCCACCGGAAGCGGGGATATGTATATGGTTTACACCAATGTCACGCTCTGGCAGGACAGCACAAAGGTAGACGTCTTCACCATCACCGACATCACAAAGCAGAAGCAGTACCAGAAGAAGATACGTGAGTCTGCCGATCTCGATGATCTCACGGGACTGTACAACCGTCACAGATTCCATCTTGACTTTGAGACCTGTATCAATGACGCGGTCCGCAGCAAGGGGCAGGGCACTCTTATTTTTGTCGATCTCGATGATTTCAATGCGCTTAATGACGGACTCGGTCATGTGCTCGCCGACAGATTCCTGAAGAAGGCTGCGTGGTCGGTGCAGCAGGCTGTGAAAAAGGATGCACAGTGCTATCGCATAGGCGGTGATCAGTTTGCAGTACTTGTGCCGTATTCAGGCTATGATAATGTAGAGCAGATCACAGAAAATATCCGCAGGAGATTCGAGAAGCCTTTTTCTCTTGATGATGATGAGTATTACTGCACAGCCTGTATGGGCATCGTGCATTTTCCTGAGGACGGGGATAATGAAGACCTGCTCATGCAGAGGGTCGACTATGCGCTCCATCAGGCGAAGTCAAGAGGCAAGAATAAGACCGAGTACTTCACCGACGTATCAGAGAGGATGCCGGCCGACAGGATGGGCATTGAGAAGGCCCTGAGAGAGGCTGTGGCTGATGACTGCCGTGAGTTCGAGGTCTATTACCAGCCGGTTGTGGATATAAAGCACGGCGAGCCGCACTGCTGTGGCGCTGAGGCCCTGGTCAGATGGAATTCGAAGAAGCTGGGCTTCATGACGCCTGACAAGTTCATTTCTCTCGCAGAGTATCTGGGCCTTATCGTCCCGATCGACGAGCACGTGCTCATAGAGGCTGCCCGCCACTGTCGCTACTGGAATGACTACGGACATCCTGATTACCGGGTGAATGTGAATCTGTCCGTGGTTCAGCTGCTTCAGAACGATATAGTGGACGTGATATCGAATGCGATAAAGATAACCGGTATCAATCCTGACAATCTCGTGCTCGAGGTGACAGAGGGGCTTGCGATAAATGACATGGATCGCATGAAGGATGTCCTGACACGGATCCATGACCTGGGTGTGCGACTGGCACTTGATGATTTCGGTACAGGCTATTCATCACTGTCGCGCATCAAGGATTTCCCGCTCGACGAGATAAAGATAGACCGCTGCTTCGTAAAGGACATCGACAGGGATAATTTCTCGGATGCCTTTGTGCGCTCCGTCTCACAGCTGGCAGATGCGGTAAATATGAATGTAGTGGTAGAAGGTGTCGAGCGTGATCCTCAGCAGAAGAAGCTGGAGGGCATGAATGTCTCCATGATCCAGGGCTTCCTCTATGACAAGCCACTGACGCAGGCAGACTTCGACAAAAAATACATGTAAAAAATTCAAAAAAGTGCTTGACATCCAATCGCTCTTTTGGTATCATATACATCGTTGCGAGAGCAACAGAATTTCACAAGTTGCGGAAGTGTCGGAACTGGCAGACGAGCAAGACTAAGGATCTTGTGGTAGCAATACTGTGTGGGTTCAAGTCCCATCTTCCGCATTACTTTTTAAAGTCACCCGGTTACCGGGTGGCTTTTTTGATGGCAGCGCTGCTGCCGGATCCATTTCTGAGACGCCGGTTCTGTCAAAGTTCAGCACCATCGACTTTTTGCAAATATTGCCCTGGTTGTCACCTTACAGGAATCTTTCTGTTATGAAGGCAGCCAGGCATGCGAAGGCTGCGACGACCGGGAGGCTCTTTCTGTAGAAGCCCAGGATCACGGCGACGATGAAGCCGACTGTGGCGCTTATGACACTGGCTGTAGAGGTAAAAATGGCCGGGATCGTCATCACGGTGAGGCAGGTGTATGGGACATAGTAGAGGAAGCTCTTTAGAAACAAGCTCTTTATCGGTTTCTGGAAGAGCACGAGCGGCAGCATCCTGATCAGATACGTAGTCACTGCCATAAGGATGATGTAAGAATAGATCTTCATACGGCATCACCTCCATCATCTTCAGGAACAGGGAAGAGCCAGGCAGCAAGGGCGCTGGCTGCTATAGTGCATATAATAATCGTAAATCCGCTAGAAATGGCCTTAAGCCCCGGTACAAAGTGGAATGCCAGAGACAGGCAGGCGGCGAAGATGACTGCGATTGCCACGCTCTTATGAGACCTGGCAACAGGCATCACAATTGCTACAAACATGCCGTAGAGAGCTATGCCAAGAGCGCTTGATATGGCAGCAGGCAGCAGATTATTAGCCACTGCTCCGAAAAAGGTCCCAAGCGCCCAGCTAAGGATTGGGAATATCTCAAGCCCCGCCATATATGACGGCGAGACCTTGTGCGGCTTCACGACTGATACCGCAAATATCTCATCCGTATTCGCAAAAGCGATAAGCATCCTTTTACCCGTGGTAGACTTCTTATCCAGATGCTGTGAAAGTGACAGGGACATGAGCCCGTATCGCAGGTTGATGACAAGCTGTGTCAGGAACATCTCGAGATATGAGCTCTGCACGATTATGAGATTAAGTCCTGCGAACTGCCCGGCACTCGTCACATTGGTCAGTGACATAAGTGTTGCCAGGAAAGGCGAAAGTCCGGCCTGAGCAGCTACTATTCCAAAAGTAAAACTTACAGAAAAATATCCGACCACTATAGCGACCGAATCCTTAGCTCCCTCTACAAAATCTTTTCTATCCATGCCTATTATTCTACTCTGTTGCCTTCGCTGCGTCAAACCTTCTGCGGACATCCTTTATCACATAGTGATATGCGATCGCATCAAAGATACCTGTCACAATCCATGCGGCCGGATCGCCTGCTACGCCGAGCCAGTAGCTGTTGAAATGCATTGAAAGCATTGCCGTAGTAAATCTCGCAGCAAGCTCTAAGACGCCACCCATCATAGGAAGGAAGCCGTATCCGCAGCCCTGCATCATATCCCTGTAGATAAAGAGGATTCCGAGAGGCATATAGCAGATGATGGACAGATAGGTGTATGGCTTCGCCCACGGCAGGATCGTGCTGATATCAGCATTGCCTCCGAGGAACAGAGGGATAGCCGGACGCAGCAGTAGTAGCGCAAGACCTGCACCGAGGATTGATGCGACCAGAGAGATCTTCAGGGCCACATGCGAGCCCTCGTGAATCCTGTCTATATCGCCCTTTCCAAAGTTCTGACCGGTATAGGTGGCCATTGACTGACCAAGTGACGGGAAGGCCTGGGTCAGCAGATTTCCGACCTTGGATGAAGCGTTGAAGCCGGCGATTGCATCTGAGCCGAAACGGTTGATGGCAGACTGCATGATCATGGTACCGGAAGCTGTGATAGCGAACTGCAGTGCCATCGGGAATCCGACTCCGAGCTGCTTTCTGGCATATTCAGGAACCAACTTCCATTCATTCCTATGGGGAACGAGCATTTTTACCTTTGTGAGAATATATACGACACAGAGCACGGCTGAGATGGCCTGTGAAGCGATTGTTGCTATGGCAGCACCTTTTACTTCCCATCTGAATCCGATTATAAAGAGCAGATCCAGGAAAATATTAAGCGTAGCCGAGAGTATCAGAAAAAACAGCGGTGCCTTCGAATTTCCGACTGAACGAAGCAGTGCCGAAAAGAGATTGTAAAAGCAGACTGCGCCTGTTCCGCCTGTAATTATGATGATATAGTCATATGCATAGTGATAGATATTTGCAGGAGTATTCATCAGATGAAGGATGCTGCCCATACTGACAAGTGAGATAGCCGTGACGACCACCGATACTATCACAGAGAGAATGATCGCGTTTGCGACAGACCTTCTCACACCCTCGGCATCCTTAGCCCCGAATCTCTGCGAGGTCAGCACCGTAAAGCCTGTAGAAAGGCCATTTGCAAATCCGAGCACGAGAAACATGATGGTTCCTGTACTTCCAACGGCAGCGAATGCCTCAGTTCCCACATATCTGCCTACAATAATGGAATCTACCATATTGTAGAACTGCTGGAACATATTTCCGATGAAAATAGGAATCAAAAACCTCATGATAATGGGCATGGGACGCCCTGTAGTCATGTCAAGCTGCATTTTATAACCTCCTCGTATAATAAGTTTGTAGCCAAGAGAACTAGGTTACAAACTTTTCTTTTTGAGTATAGATGTATGGACATTCTGATCTATCAGGAGGGTTCTCCTCCATCAAGTGCTGGCAGTCCATCTCCCATCTATACGGTTAACAATTACATTGCGATATGGTGTCCCAAACGCTATAATGATTCCTTAGTGAATCCAGGCTGTGGTCACTTCTGTGTACCTCCTGCGGAGCACATACGCTACCGCCCAAAAAGCTTGAAGCCCGGACAATACACTGAGATCTACTACACAAATGCTGCACCCCGGTTCTAAGAGTCTCCAGCAGGACGTTTCTATCGGGCAATGCCGATAACGCGAGGTTTAGACTGGTGTATTGGTTTGGGATAAGCCATATCCTCTATTTCACACCCATCCTATGACGAGAGGAGGTGATTAACCGTGAAGAAAACCGATTACCTGTCAACGCTGTTTGTCGGGATTGATATAGGATCCCGTATAAACGTTGTTTCCGCCATCGATTTCAATCAGGAGTATCTCATCCGTATGAAGCCTGTTCCTAATGCCAAGGAAGGTGCAGAGACCCTGGAGTCCCTTCTTGTGGATGTTCTTTCAGCCCACCATGAATTCAATCATGTTATCATCGGACTGGAGTCCACCGGATTCTACGGCGTCCATATCGCTAATTATCTTTCGGCCAGCGACAAGCTGTCGCCATTTGGGACAGAGGTCTACTGTCTCAATCCGAAAGAAGTTGCCAAGTACAAGGAATCCTTCAATGCCCTTGATAAAAACGATGGCATAGATTCCTTTGTTATAGCCGACTTTGCAAGAGTAGGCCGCATCAGCATAAAGCCTTGGCGCGGAGCCCAGTATCTGGCATTGCAGAGGCTTACGAGACACCGTCTGCACATCGCTGAATGTATTGCGCAAGAGAAGACCTATGTGCTTAATAACATCTTCCTCAAATTCAGCGAGTTCGCCATGATGAAGAATGAAGATCATCCATTCAGCAACAAGTATGGCGCAACCGCAGAAGCCATCCTGGAACAGTATGTGACCAATGATGACATCATCGATGCTTCCATTGAGGATCTGGTCGAGCTGATCGAATCCAAAAGCCGTGGCCGTATCACTGATCCGGAAGAAACCGCAAAACTTTTGAAAGCTGCCGCAAGTGCTTCATACCGTTTGGACAAAGTTATCGCTGAACCGATTACGCTCTCTATCAGCAGCTCATTCAACTGCATCAGAGCTTTCGAGAAAGAGCTTAAAGCAATCGACAAGGCGATTGAACAAACCGTTCAGGGACTGAACCCTACAGAGTACCAGGTACTCAGATCAATTCCCGGTATAGGTCATGTGTATGCCGCCGGCATACTTGCTGAAATCGGCACCATCAAAGCTTTTCCTAATAACAATGCCCTTGCGAAATACTGTGGCATCGTTTGGAAAGAGAACCAGTCAGGCAACTTCCGCGCGGAAGATACCAAAATGAGCAAAGCTGGAAACCGTTACCTGCGTTACTATGTCATAGAAGCTACCGGAAGCGTTATCAACCACTGTCCGGAATTTAAGGCTTTCTATGACAAAAAGTTTGCTGAGACCACAACTCATCAGCACAAAAGAGCACTCGCGTTGACCTCCCGTAAATTTTTACGTATGCTTTTTGGTCTGCTGGACAAAAGCCAACTCTACTCTCCGGACAAGAGTAGGTAATCAATAGCGCATGTCAAACTTATGTTTCCTTTTTTATGGGATACATAGGTCTATTAAGGTTACACTTTTTTACCCAAATCCTTTTCAAATAGTTCTTGACATATCACCAAATTGCTTCATACGTGCATTGAGTATTTTACTCTCATGTCATGAAAAATCAATATAAATTTTATTAAAAATATGCTAGAATTGTAATTAACGTCGATATGAGAGAACGTCTGAATATTGAGGAGCTCGAAGAATGAAGACAGCGGCAGTATGCATATGTAATTACAATAAGCGGGATATGATCGCACAGTGCCTCCAGGCTGTGGCAGAGCAGAAATGCACGGATTTCGATGTGTATGTCTGCGACAATCATTCGACAGACGGCTCAGAGAAGGTAATAGCTGATTTTATCAGAAAAAATAAAGGGCTTCACATCAGGCTGATACGCACGGATGAGAATCTCGGCGGGGCCGGAGGCTTTGATACCGCGCTCAGAGCAGCATTAGATGCTGATGAGAAATATAAGTATCTGATGTGTGTCGACAATGACTGCCTTCTCGATGAGAACTGTGTGGGAAGCCTGGTGGATTTTCTGGACAGGAATCCTGACAGCGGTATGGCGGCTGCGAAGATATATTTCCTTGACAATCCTGATCTGATCCAGTGCTACGGACTTGATATAAGCTATGATCTCTGTGGTACGGTCTCACCATATCTGGGGAAGCTGGAGGATGGCAGTGCGCCTGAGGTCGTGTATTCCGATGCCTCGCCGGCCTGTGCCCTTATGATAAGGACTGAGCTGGCAGAGAGAATCGGCCTTCTCCCTGAGGAAAACTATATCTACTGGGATGATACGACCTGGTGCTACCGTGTGAGACAGGCCGGATACAGGGTGGCCAATGTCGGTGCGGCAATGGCTCTTCATGGCCTTGGGCAGAGAGCAGAGGTCAGGAATACTTTCGGCACCTACTATGCCTGGAGGAATCAGATCAGGTATTTCATGCAGACTGCTCCTGAGGAAAAGCTTCCGGATGTCGCAATAAGGATACTCACTGACATTTATCTCGAGGCAGCAGGCGACTATGAGTGCGGCAGGCCCGAGAGGTGTGCGGCAGTAATGGCGGCCCTTGATGATGCAGTTCATGGAGTTACAGGCCGGGCCAGAGATGGGATCATAAGAGATATCGCTTCCACGGAATCGGACCTAGTCTATGAGAGTGTGGATTCGCTGCCGGAGAAATATCGCGCAGGCGCGGAGATTTTTATCTACAGCCATTATGAATTGTTTATGGAAGGTTGCGGAAAGGTGCGGACTTTAGTATAATAAAGAATTGGAAATGAACAAAGTGAAAGGAGGAGCCAATGACGGAAAAGGAAAAGAACAGCATGCTCTTCAGGGAGCCTGATACATATAAGATAAATGTACTGATCAATTCAGCGATGCTTGCTATCCACCTTAGCCTGATGGTGCTGTATATTCTGGCACATGTGAATGTCATGATCATAGCGAATGTAGTGAGCACCATCTTCTACCTGCTGGGGTATATCTTCATTAAGAGGGGCAGAACGATCGGATTTTTCACACTGGTCTTTGTTGAGGTAGCGATACACGCTATTCTCGCCTGTCTGTATATAGGCTATGATGCAGGCTTCCAGCTATGGTTTTTCGCGCTTGCGGCACTGTACTTCTATCCGCAGTTTTCGAACCCTAACAGAATACCGAGAAGGCTGTCAGTTACTTTTCCTATATTTTCGATCATTCTGTACTTCGTGCTGTTTTTCGCACATGTACACGGTGTCATTCCCGACTGTCTGGTGAGCCAGAGAATGTACTATGTGATGGATGGATTCAATTCACTCGCGGTCTTCATAGCTATTTCATCCTTTACCTATCTGTTTGCGACGAGCATTATCAGGTCGAGGAACTGGATGACTTACCAGATGAATCATGATGCACTGACCGGGCTTATGAACCGTTATGCTCTCCACCAGGTGACGGATGATGCAATAGCCCGTTCTGACAGGACAGGCGAGCCGTTCTCGATGGCAATGGTTGATATTGACAATTTCAAGTATATCAACGATAATTACGGCTATGAGTTCGGAAATTTCGTGATATTCAGCGTGGCTGACGAGATCAGGAAGATTACTGATGATCACGGATTCTTGGCAGGAAGGTATGGCGGGGAGAAGTTCCTTTTCGTTTATACCGGTGAGCCGTCATCAGAGGCCATGAGATACAAGATGGAGAAGTTCCGTTATGCCGTAGAGCACATGGATCTCAATTCCGGAGGCAAACAGGTTCACATCACCGTTTCAATCGGTGTTGCAAAATTTCATAAGGGCGATGACTATGATGTCGTTCTCAAACAGGCACATGACAATCTATATAGAGCCAAGAGAGAAGGAAAAAATAAGGTAATCTAATGAAAAACTGTATAATAATCCAGTCCGGGGGACCAACAACAGCCATCAATGCTTCACTTGCGGGAGTGATACATGCAGCCAGGGAAGCGGGATATGACCACATCTATGGGGCAGTGAATGGGATAGTAGGAGTTCTGTCGCAGAATGTGATAGATCTCTCTGAAAGAGTCGCAGCAGATGACAGATTCCTCGAGAAGCTGGTACGCACGCCTGCCATGTATCTGGGGTCGTGCAGGATGAGGATGCCAGATCCAAAGGCGGAGCCGGCAATCTATGATACTCTCTATGGCTATTTCAGAAGTCTCGATGTCAAGGCATTTTTCGGTATTGGTGGCAATGATTCGATGGATACCGTTGCTAAGCTGTCTGCCTACTTCAATGGCAGGAATGCTCAGATCAGCGTGATAGGCGTGCCGAAGACAATCGACAATGATCTGTTCGAGACTGACCATACACCCGGATTCGGGTCGGCTGCGAAGTATGTAGCCGCGACGATGCGTGAGATGGCTTACGACACGATGATATATCCGGTGAAGAGCATAACGATCGTGGAGATCATGGGACGTGATTCAGGATGGCTCACGGCAGCATCTGCCCTGGCCAGGACCGAGAGCATTACAGCCCCACAGCTTATATATCTGCCGGAGGTAGCCTTTTCCGTGGAGCAGTGCATAGCAGATACGAAGGAGCTGCTGAAGCACAGGAATTCAGTGCTGATAGCCGTTTCAGAGGGCATCAAGGATCAGTCAGGAGAATACATAGCTTCGGCTGATGCAAAGGAGGACAAGTTCGGTCACAAGATGCTCTCAGGCACCGGAAAGGCAATCGAGCATATTCTGGGCAATGCCCTCGGGATCAAGATCCGGAGCGTCGAGCTGAATATACCTCAGAGATGCGGCATCCATCTTGCATCGAAGACCGATCTCGATGAAGCATACCAGCTTGGAGAAGCAGCAGTCCTTCTTGCAAAGGAGGGTGTGAGCGGCCGGATGGTGATCATCGAGCGGAAGGATACGATGGAGTATCAGGTAGGATACAGCTCCATTCCTGTGTCCGAGGTTGCAAATGGAATAAAGAAGGTCCCGCGCAGCTGGATCAATGAACGTGGCAATGATGTCACGCAGGAGATGATCGATTACCTGAGCCCTCTGATACAGGGTGAGGTTAAGCTGCCATACCGCAATGGCCTGCCGGAATTTCTTCCGATAGACCATCTCACAGATGAAAAAGGGGACGGGTCCCTTTTTCATCTTTTGTGAATTTGTTATCAATTGTTTTTATAGGAGTAAACAGATGAACGTAGAATATGTTAGCACAAGAGACAACAGCGACAGGGTTACGGCATCACAGGCCATTCTCCGTGGACTCGCGCCTGATGGCGGACTGTATGTACCGACACAGATCCCGAAGCTTGACAGGACTCTTGACGAGCTTGCAGCAATGGATTATAAGCAGGTGGCATACGAGGTCATGAAGCTGATGCTCACTGACTTCACTGAGGATGAGCTGAAGGCCTGCATCAACGGCGCTTATGACAGTAAGTTCGATACACCGGAGATCGCGCCGCTTACCTTTGCTGATGGTGTATATTACCTCGAGCTCTATCATGGAAAGACCATCGCCTTCAAGGATATGGCCCTGTCAATCCTTCCATATCTGATGACTACCTCGGCTAAGAAGAATAATATAAAGAATGATATCGTTATCCTTACTGCTACATCGGGAGATACAGGAAAGGCTGCTCTTGCAGGCTTTGCTGATGTACCAGGGACGAAGATCATCGTATTTTTCCCTAAGGACGGAGTGTCAGACATCCAGAAGAAGCAGATGGTGACTCAGACAGGGGATAATACCTTTGTCGTCGGCATCAATGGCAATTTCGATCAGGCCCAGACCGGCGTGAAGCAGATGTTTAATGATACAGAGCTGGCAAAGGAGCTTGATAATGCAGGATTCCAGTTCTCATCTGCTAACTCGATCAATATAGGCCGTCTGGTTCCACAGATTGTATATTATGTATATGCCTATACCCGTCTCGTGAGGGAAGAAAAGATCCACGCTGGAGAAAAGATAAATGTTACGGTTCCGACCGGAAACTTCGGAAATATCCTGGCCTGCTACTATGCCAAGCAGATGGGACTGCCGGTTGACCGTCTGATCTGCGCATCGAATGAGAATAAGGTTCTTTTCGATTTCTTTACGACAGGTACATACGACAGGAACAGACCATTCCATCTGACAAGCTCTCCATCGATGGATATACTTATTTCATCAAATCTTGAGAGACTTATCTATCGTATTGCCGGATACGATGATAAGAAGGATTCTGAGTTCATGAAGGAGCTCAGCAACGACGGGAAATACACGATCACTCCTGAGATGAAGGAAAAGCTTGCTGACTTCTATGGCAATTTCGCTGACCAGCAGGAGACTAAGGACGAGATAAAGAGGGTATTCGATGATACCGGATATGTGCTTGATCCGCATACAGCTGTAGCAAGCGCCGTTTACCAGAAGTTCCTTAAGGATACAGATGACGGTAAGCCGGTAGTGATCGCATCTACGGCAAGCCCGTACAAGTTCACCCGTACTGTCATGCAGGCCATAGGCCATGATGATCCATCGAAGAGTGATCTGGAGCTTACTGATGATCTGGCAGAGGTTTCGGGAATGAGGATTCCTCAGGCTATCGAAGAGATAAAGACAGCGCCTGTCCGTCACAAGACGACGTGCGAGGTGGATGAGATGCCAGAGGTAGTGAAGAAGTTCCTGGGTATCTGAGATACGAGTTACGAGTTATGAGTTGCCTCTGGCATACATGAAAAGCCCCTCCGGGATACCCGGAGGGTTTTATTAATGATACGCGGAGCGAACTCATAACTCTCAACTCACAACTCTTAACTTTTATCCGGACTCAGTATCAGATACACCGTCCCGAACGGATATATCACCGGGACTACGAAGGCATCCTCTGACAGCTGGATCGATTCATGGTCTATGTATTCCGGAGGGGCAAGCTCTGCCTCTGTGGAATAGGTATTTGACATATTTACAGAGAAAAGTCCATTGTGCAGATTCAGAAAATCCTCGAGCGATGCCTTGACATATTCATCGAACCTGTCGAACTTCATCTGGGCATATCTGCTGGCAAATTCAACAGCAGCCTCAGACTCCATATCTATACAGGTATGAATAGGAAGCACACCGGTAAGCCTCTGCGTGATCGCGTAGTTAGTATCGTATTCAGAAGTAAATACAGGAGTCAGCGGTGTGAAATCACCGCCGATAAATCTCACGAGATTATTGAACAGGAGATTCATGTAGGTGATCAGATTCTCTGAAACCTGCTTTCCTGCCTGATAGAAAAAATTCTTGACCAGATTTGTCGTCTTTTCAGGGATGTCGTCATTGCTGGTGGATTCATCTATCTTATTATCATTCTGATAGCCTACCAGAAGAGTTTCCAGTTGTGAGTTCGTGAGAGCCCCCATGTCCACGAGATTCTGACCGAGCAGCAGGTAATCAGGGCTCTGCGACTTCAGCAGCTCATTCAGCTGGTCCTCGAAGAGGTAATTCCTCTCAAGGGCTATCTGTCCGAAATGCTTGTCCTCTCTGGTCTGTAGAAAGCATACCTCATCAACCTCCTTGGCTGTCATATATCCCTTGTGCATGGCAAGAGTGCCTACACGGATATGCGAGTCCGACAGATGAGAAATAGCCTCTGTAAGCTGCTGAGGTGTAACAGCATTTTTGCTTAGTAGATAACTTCCGAAAAACTGTGCGTACATTAATCGTCCCCCAGGTACTTTTCTAATATCTGCTCCATCAGATCATCCCTGACAGGCTTCTGTACGAAGTCCAGGGCACCGGCCTCTATCGCTGCGCGAAGCTGGTTCTTCGTTCCCACAGATGAAACGATGACAATCCTTGCGTCCTTGTACTGCTTTGTGATCTCTATTGTGGCAAGAATCCCGTCACGTACCGGCATCACTATATCGAGAAAGGTGAGATCAGGCTGCTCCTGTTCGTACTTCTCGAGCGCTTCCTTGCCGTTCGTGGCCTCTATGAAGACCGGGTTCTTTATATATCTGGTGACAACATCCTTCAGCTGCTTGCGCGCGAGGATCGAATCATCACCAATTAATATTTTTGCATTTTCTTTCATGTCATTTTCCTCTTTTTGATCTGAAAGACAGTTTCCTGACTTCCCTTATTATATTACATACTGAGGTCAGATGCAAAGTATTTTATCTTCGCATTCTTCATGCTTGACGAAAAAATAAGCCATATTGCAAGGAAAATGAAAAGCATGGCCACTCCGAAGATGCTTCCTGCTGACTTGCTGAGTGGAAGAACCTTTAGATCCGCGAGAAAACAGAGAATTCCGCTTGCCATGCTTCCCACGGCAAACAGAAGCGTCCGTGGGAGCATGTAGCTTATGAATCCGTCCTTGTCGCGGCACTTTTTTATCTGTTCCTCGGCCACAAACGAGGATGGGATTTCGCGCTCCTTTTTCATTAGAAAATATGAATACAGCAGATATACGCCGACCCCCGCTATGATCAGGTCGAAGATCAGCATTATATTGAAACCTTTCATGCAGCCTCACCTTTCGTCGATTGGTATGTATTTCCTGTGTTCTCTGACTGTCATGTAGGCAGGTCTCATGATCTTGTCGTGATGGCAGATCTCCTCCATGCGGTGCGCTGACCATCCAGCGATTCGCGCGATTGCGAAAATCGGTGTGAACAGCTCCATTGGAAGACCGAGCATCTGATATACGAAGCCACTGAAGAAATCGACATTAGGGCTGACTCCCTTGTACATCTTTCTCTCTTCTGAAATAATCTGCGGAGCGAGCCTCTCAACGAGAGAGTAGAGAGCGTATTCCTTTTCATAGCCCTTGGCCTCTGCGAGCTGCTCTACATATCCCTGGAAGATTACCGCACGTGGATCGGAGATGGAATATACTGCGTGTCCGATTCCGTAGATGAGTCCGGCATGATCGAATGCCTCTTTGTGTAAAAGCGCACGCAGGTAATTCCCGACTTCTTCTTCATCGGTCCAGTCCTTGACGTGCTTCTTCATATCTGCAAACATTTTCACGACCTTGATATTGGCTCCGCCGTGGCGAGGTCCCTTGAGTGAACCGAGCGCTGCAGCGATTGCAGAATATGTATCGGTACCTGATGAAGATACGAGATGAGTCGTAAATGTCGAGTTGTTGCCGCCGCCATGCTCTGCATGAAGGATCAGTGCTACATCAAGAAGCTTGGCCTCAAGAGGGGTAAAGCTTGAATCGTCACGCAGACAGTGAAGAATGTTCTCAGCTGTGGAGTATTCTTTCTTCGGTCTGTGGATGATGAGCGAGTCGCCCTTGCTGTAATAGCGGTATGCCTGATATCCATATACGGACAGCAGCGGGAACATTGCGATGAGCTGCAGACACTGTCTCAGGACATTTTCCTCACTTATATCATCCGGATTGTCATCGTATGAATAGAGTGCGAGTACAGATCTGGCGAGAGAATTCATCATATCATTTGAAGGCTTCTTCAGAATTGAATCTCTGACGAAGTTCTTCGGAAGTGATCTGTATGATGACAGAAGCTTTATGAAATCATGGAGCTGTTCCTTTGTAGGAAGTTCTCCGAACAGCAGGAGATAGGTGATCTCCTCGAATCCGAAGTGATTGTCAGGCTTTATATTCTTTACTATCTCCTGGACATTATAGCCCCTGTAGTAGAGCTCGCCCGGGATAGGAACATTTTTCCCGTCGATGACTCTCTGGGAATTGACTTCTGAAATATTGGTAATGCCGACAAGGACACCTTTACCATTTACATCACGGAGACCTCTCTTGACACCATACTCTGTATAGAGTTCAGGCTTCACGTATGAAGCCTCCTTTGTCAGATCTGCGAGTTTCTCAATTTCGGGTGTTATTTTGCTATAACTCGATGGCATTTTTACCTCGCTTTCCTTTTTTAAAAAATTACAACAACTCCATCATATTCTAGCATTTTAACAAAAGTTTTACAAGATTTCGAATTGCATTTACAGATTTTTGTGTGGTTTTCTGTTGATATTTTTTCTCAATAATGTATAATGGTTGGCGGTACCTAATTAAATACAATTCACGAAAGAGGTTATATTAATGGCTAACATTGATCTGACACAGTACGGAATCACAGGCACAACCGATATCGTGTACAATCCTTCTTATGAGGATCTGTACGAGCTTGAGACGGACCCGTCTCTTGAGGGATATGAGGTTGGACACAAGACAGAGCTCGGCGCTGTAGACGTTTTCACAGGAATCTACACTGGCCGTTCTCCAAAAGATAAGTTCATCGTAATGGATGAGAATTCAAAGGACACTGTATGGTGGAATACTCCTGAGTATCCTAACGACAACCACGCTGCTTCACAGGAAGCATGGGCTGCAGTTAAGGACATCGCAAAGAAGGAGCTGTCAAATAAGAAGCTCTATGTCGTTGATGGCTTCTGTGGTGCAAATAAGGATACAAGAATGGCTGTCCGCTTCATCATGGAGGTTGCATGGCAGGCTCATTTCGTAAAGAACATGTTCATTCGTCCTACTGAGGAAGAGCAGAAGAACTTCAAGCCTGATTTCATCGTTTACAATGCATCTAAGGCAAAGGTAGAGAACTACAAGGAGCTCGGACTCAATTCTGAGACTGCTGTCGTATTCAATATCACAAGCCATGAGCAGGTAATCATCAATACCTGGTATGGCGGCGAGATGAAGAAGGGTATGTTCTCTATGATGAACTACTACCTTCCTCTGAAGGGCATCGCTTCAATGCACTGCTCAGCAAACACAGATTACAACGGCGAGCATACATCTATCTTCTTCGGACTTTCAGGAACAGGAAAGACTACTCTTTCTACTGACCCTAAGAGACTTCTCATCGGTGATGATGAGCACGGCTGGGACGACAACGGCGTATTCAACCTCGAGGGTGGCTGCTATGCCAAGGTTATCGACCTTGATAAGGATGCAGAGCCTGATATCTATGGCGCTATCAGAAGAAATGCTCTTCTTGAGAACGTTACAGTTGATGACAAGACAGGTAAGCTTGACTTCACAGACAAGTCTGTAACAGAGAATACACGTGTATCTTATCCTATCGAGCACATCGAGAAGAGAGTTGCACCTATCTCTCACGGACCTGCTGCAGAGAACGTTATCTTCCTTTCAGCTGATGCATTCGGAGTACTTCCTCCTGTATCAATCCTTACACCGGAGCAGACAAAGTACTACTTCCTGTCAGGATTCACAGCAAAGCTTGCTGGTACAGAGCGTGGTATCACAGAGCCTACTCCTACATTCTCAGCTTGCTTCGGACAGGCTTTCCTCGAGCTTCATCCTACAAAGTACGCTGAAGAGCTCGTAAAGAAGATGCAGAAGTCTGGCGCTAAGGCTTATCTTGTTAATACAGGATGGAACGGCACTGGTAAGAGAATCTCAATCAAGGACACCAGAGGCATCATCACAGCTATCCAGACAGGCGCTGTTGATAAGGCTCCTACAAAGAAGATCCCTTACTTCGATTTCGAGGTTCCGACAGAGCTTCCAGGCGTAGATCCAGCAATCCTTGATCCTCGTGATACATACAAGGATGCATCTGAGTGGGATGATAAGGCCAAGGATCTCGCACAGAGATTTATCAAGAACTTCAAGAAGTATGAAGGCAATGACGCTGGTAAGGCACTCGTACCGGCAGGTCCTCACCTCGACTGATGAAAAAAGGGACAGGTCCATTTTTCATCTTTTTCGAACAATAAGATCGCAGCAGAGACCCCACGAGGGTCTCTGTTTTTTTTCTTGACAGGCCTTCCTCTACATACTATGATGAAAAAATGGACCTGTCCATTTTTTCATCTTTGTGATAGACTGTTGGCAGACAGGAGGTGCAAAGTTATGAATGATGTCAATTCTTCTACAGTGTTTGGGGAGAAGATTCTAAAGATTGTACGAAGCAACTCGTCGCCGAAAGTAAAGTCAGAAGACCTAAAAGACTTCCATGCCGGAGATATAGCAGCGGCGATGAGTGGGATGTCCGAGAAAGAGAGAGGCATCATCTACCGGCTGTTGGATATCGACACCCTGTCTGAGGTGTTCGAGTATGCGGACGAGGATGCCCTGGAATATATCGGAGAGCTTGATCCAAAGAAAGCGGCTCAGGTACTCGAGAGGATGGAACCGGATGATGCGGTAGATCTTCTAAAAGCGTCAGATCCGAAGCAGAGCAGAGCCTTTATAGAGTTGATGGATTCCGATGCGAAGAAGGATATCATGGCTCTTGCGGCATATGATGAGGATACTATCGGAAGCCGAATGACTACGAACTTTGTGACTGTGGGAAATTCACTCACGATACAGGAAGCTATGAAGTCTGTGGTATCTCAGGCGGCAGAGCATGATAATGTATCGGTCATCTACATCCTGGATGAACATGGCGTCTATGACGGGGCCCTGGATCTAAAGGATCTGATTGTAGCCAGGCAGAATACATCACTTGAGGAAATCGTCTCGACGACCTATCCGTATGTGTACGCAGATGAGAAAATAGAGGATTGCCTGCCTACCTTAAAGGACTATTCAGAGGAATCGATTCCAGTCCTCTCTGATGATAATCATATCCTGGGAGTTGTAACACTGCAGGACGTCATGGAGACTATGGATGACGAGATGAACGAGGACTATGCAAAGCTCGGCGGACTCTCGGCAGAGGAGGATCTAGAGGAGCCGGTGAAGCTTAGCATGAAGAAGCGCCTGCCATGGCTGATGCTTCTGATGTATCTGGGGCTTATAGTATCATCGGTAGTCGGTATGTATGAGCAGGTGGTAGCGAAGCTTACGATGATTATGGCATTCCAGTCGATGATACTTGATATGTCGGGAAATGTCGGCACGCAGTCGCTTGCCGTGACGATCAGGGTGCTGATGGATGAGAAGCTTACAGGGAAGCAGAAGGCAGGACTTGTTTTCAAGGAGATGAGGGTAGGCTTCCTAAATGGAGCAGTGCTGGGCGTTCTGGCACTGGGTACGATAGGCGCCTATATCATGCTGATACGTAAATATCCGGCGCCGATGGCATTTGCAGTTTCTGCCTGCATCGGTATCTCCCTTATCGTGGCGATGACGATCTCAAGCCTTGTCGGAACCGGAGTACCTATCTTCTTTAAAAAGATAAAAATAGACCCAGCAGTAGCATCCGGACCGCTCATCACGACGATTACAGACCTCGTCGGAGTGGTGACCTACTACAGTCTGGCGTGGTTTATGCTGATACATGTACTGCATATGTGAAAAAATCCCCTACTAAAGGAGGGGATGATTTTTAGACTAAATCAGATAAAAAGATGAAAAATGGACCTGTCCCTTTTTTATAAATAAATGTATAAGTATCCAGGAGATAAAAATATGTACGACGAAAGAAATCTTGCAGAAAAGGCTCATGAAGCCATGAAAAATTCATACTGTAAATATTCTGGTTTTGCGGTCGGAGCCGCGCTTCTGTGTGATGACGGGACTGTTTATACCGGATGTAATGTAGAGAATGCGTCTTATGGTGCTGCAAACTGTGCAGAACGGACGGCAATCTTCAAGGCAGTATCTGAAGGACACAGGAAGTTTACAGCAATTGCTATATGTGGCGGGAAGGATATTAATAATACGATAGAATGCCCTCCGTGCGGTATATGCAGGCAGGTGATGAATGAGTTCTGTGACAGCTCATTTGAGATCATACTGCCTGTGTTCAGAGAAGGCAGTATTGCAGGCGTATCGAAGCATACTCTTGCAGATATGCTGCCGTATGCGTTTGACTTGTGAAAATATATCTACAGGGTGTCAGGCATACATATCATTTTGAAGCTGACCTGACTTCTTCCACAGCACCTCTGTCAATCGTTATATCGCACTCGACCTGTGGGTCGAACTCGCGAAGTAGGGCGATGATCTGCTTCATGATGCGGTCTTCATCGGAGGTAGTGTAGCTGTATGGAACCACGAGATCGAAAGTGACAACCTTCTCGTCGTGGCCGAATGAGACATGCAGATCATGGAAAGTGAGAACCGGGTCTAATATCTTTATGATACGCTCTATCTGTTCCCGGATTTTATTTGTACGCTTGTCATCTATGTCGACAGGATCCACGTGTACCACAAGCACTATGCCGAGGTCACGCCGTACCTTTCTCTCAACAATATCGGCAATTGTGTGAGCGTCCTCAAGAGTCATTCGGCTTGAGATTTCGATATGGACGGTAGCCATGGTGCGCTCTGGCCCATAGCTGTGGATGACGAGGTCATGGACGCCTATTACTGAAGGATCCTGGCTTACGATTTCTTTTATCTTATCTACAGTCTCAGAATCCATTTCGCCACCAAGCAGGGGAGACAGGGTATCTTTTACCAGACTGATTCCTTCCCATATGATGATCACAGATACGATAAGGCTTGCGATGCCATCTATATTCATGCCCGTGAGCACATACATTATAAGTGCGGCAACAGTCACAGAGGTGGTCACTGCATCAAAGAGCGAATCCATAGCCGCAGCGTTCAGAACACTCAGATTCAGCGGTTTCGCGAGGCTCTTATCGAAAAAGTACATCCAGAGCTTTACCCCTATAGAGACAAGAAGCAGAATGAATGTCAGCATACTGAATGCCAGAGCAGATGGATGCATGATTCGCCCAAGTGATTCTTTAAAAAATTCAATTCCGACATTTATTATCGCAATCGAGAGTATAAGAGTAGCCACATACTCCATCCGACCATGACCGAATGGATGCTCTTTGTCCGCAGGTCTCGAAGAGATCTTCGCACTCAGCAGGCTGATGACCGAAGATGCAGTATCAGACAGATTATTCACAGCGTCGGCCGTGATGGCGACAGAGTGAGAGAAGGTCCCTATTATGAACTTCATGACAGACAGGAGAACATTACAGAAGATTCCCGTCACACTTCCGAGAGTACCGTAGGCGCTGCGGTCGTCCGGGTCCTTTATGAACTTTTTTACCAGAATATTAGTCATGACTTATTACCTCTTATAATAATACAAATGCGGACCGCTGCACCATACGCAGTCAATCCGCAAAAATTGTATATATATTCTATCAGTTGAGTCTGTGCTTAGTCAATACGAACTTAAAGACCTTATATGCCGGCACCCACAGGTTCTTTTATGTGCTTCATATGTGAAATGATCATACCCGCCCATTTTTTTCTTTAAAAATCATCATCATCTCATTTGTAAGAGACATATCATCCGGCTGTCCCTTGATTTCATCAGGGGGCAGCCATTCTGCGCTCCCGAGCTCACCGTCGAGAGTCACTTCGCGGCTTCCAGTCACATCACACCAGAATCCCATCAGGATGTCAGAGACCATTCCCCACGGCTGTGACTTGTAGTAGCGGATATTCGTGACAGTCAGGCCGGTCTCTTCCATTACTTCACGTGCCACATTTTCCTCGAGAGTCTCCCCGAATTCAGTAAAGCCTGCAATCAGCGCATCATAATGGATCGAGCGTCCGGCATATCTTGTGACAAGGAGCTTATTCGCGTCCGGATCAGTGACACCGACTATCACAGCAGGTACAATCTTCGGGTAGATGTGATTGCCACATTTCGGGCAGATCATGCATCTCTCTTTTTCAGAATGAACTGTCGGAGTGCCACAGCGTCCGCAGAAGCGGCTTCCCTGATACCACTGGTACAGATGGAAGGCACATACAGTAGCAAAGTATCTCCATTTCTCAACTGATTTTTCCTCACGAAGGAACTGCACGCGGATGAATTCATAGCCTCTAAGTCCGTCAACCATAATTGGATGGTCATACTCAGCATCTGCACGGTAAATATCATTTTCGGTAAGGACTTTTTCCTCGGCTTCGAGCTGCTTCAGAAAGTAGTTCTTTTCATCAATTCTGAACAGATATATCAGATCATCCGTGTTGTGAAGATCATGAACCTCCGGCAGAATGAGTGAATTTCTGCTGACGAGCACCCTGTCATCCCTGAATACGAATACAGAGTCGCCTTCCGTCGGTTCTGTCCGAAGGTCATAAGAATTGTAGAATCTGTGTGGGTAAATATCCTGTATCATGACACGATTATACCACATGTTTTGTCCCGTGAATACATAGACAAAATAATCCTGATGTGCTAATGTAGGCGTGGTTGTGGAATGTGAGAACAAAGTGTATGAATGGAGCAGAAGTGGATAGCATAACAGTAAGTCTGAATGACAGTATAGATCTTAAAAAAATAGCCGACAGCGGGCAGTGCTTCCGCTGGACTGAAGAATCTGACGGAGCATTCCGCGTATGCGCCTTCGGGAAGGTCAGATACTTATCACAGATAGATGAGAGGACAATATCGATAGACTGTAATGAAAGTGAGTATGACAGTATCTGGAAAAATTATCTTGATGCTTACACAGACTATGACGGCATTATCGCATCAATCGACCCGTCTGACGAATTCCTCACGAAGGCGGGAGAATTTGGCAGAGGCATCAGAATATTACGACAGGATCCGCTCGAGACCCTGATCACCTTTATCATATCCCAGAGGAAAAATATCCCTGCGATAAAGTCCTGCGTCGAGAAACTGTGCAGGGCAGCAGGCTCGTTTATAGGAGAGTTCGATGGAGATGAGATATACGCATTTCCTACACTTCCTCAGCTGGTGGAACTTTCCTGTGAAAAGTGCGGCAGAGCCTTCTGCTCCTACCATCAGGCAGGTATTGACTCGTGTTCGCTGGGCTACCGCATGCCGTATATTCAGGAGACGATCAGCAGGCTTGTGATGAATCCTGAGCTCATGGAGTATCTGTCAGGACTGGACGATGACACGCTCTACAAGGAGCTTCTGGGCTTTAAGGGGGTCGGCAAAAAGGTCGCGAACTGCACGGCTCTGTTCGGATTTCACAGGCTCGACTTCTTCCCTATAGATGTGTGGATAAAGCGGGTAATAGATGAGAAGTACGGCGGGACGTTTGATGACCGCAGATACTCTCCATACGCCGGAGTCATACAGCAGTATATGTTCTACTATGGCAGATCCGGAAAAGCAGTATAAAAAATCCTCCCTGTAACGGGGAGGATGATTTTTTACAAAAAAGCCCGAAGTGCCGGGCCCGCATCTTTGACTCCTAGCACGCAGCCAGGTGGGTTTCCGCAACAGACAATCAGCCTTCTAATGGAAGCGGTTCAAGCTTCTCTGCAAATGCATTACCTAAGCCTGACATCATGCCTGCTATATAGGGATCCCTGTTTAAAGTAATTGTAGGTTCAAAAACTACGGGTTGGATCGAACACCCCAGGTATCTGTTGATGAAAATTATAGTCTTTTTATATCAGAAAATCAACCCTCGGATTTTACGTCAGAATTTGACAAACAGGGCTTTTTCTATTATTCTATAGTGTGGCTTAAATAAAACGAAGTTATGCCACACTAAATTCGACTGCGCAGCGTGCTGCCTGTCTCATTAAGTGAAAGAATGTCAAAGGAGTACCGGAAATGGTAAAAGAAAAACTCGAAGAGATAAGGGAGAAGGCTTTTTCAGCGATCGATAAGGCTTGTGACCAGGATTCCCTTAATGACGTAAGAGTAAAGGTTCTCGGCAAGAAGGGTGAGCTCACCGCCATTCTCAAGGGAATGAAGGATGTTGCGCCTGAGGACAGACCGAAGGTAGGAGCGCTTGTGAATGAGGCCCGCAGTGCCATTGAGGAAAAGATGGCAGAGGCCCGTGATGCCATGAAGCAGAAGGCTCTCGAGGAGAGACTGAAGCATGAGACTATCGATGTCACTCTTCCTGCAAAGAAGAACAAGATCGGTCACAGACATCCGAATACGATAGCCCTCGATGAGGTTGAGAAGATCTTTATCGGAATGGGATTTGATGTCGTAGAGGGACCGGAGATCGAGAAAGATTACTACAATTTCGAGGCACTCAATATCCCGGCAAATCATCCTGCGAAGGACGAGCAGGATACCTTTTATATAAATAAAGATATACTTCTCCGTACACAGACCTCGCCTGTTCAGGTGCGTCAGATGGAGGCCAAGAAGCCTCCTATCAGAATGATAGCACCAGGTCGTGTGTTCCGTGCAGATGAAGTAGATGCGACACATAGCCCGTCATTCCATCAGATCGAGGGAATGGTGATAGACAAGGGCATCACATTCTCAGACCTCAAGGGAACTCTTGAGATGTTCGTACACAAGCTTTTCGGAGAAGATACCCGCGTCAAGTTCCGTCCGCATCATTTCCCATTCACAGAGCCATCGGCAGAGATGGATGTGAGCTGCTTCAAGTGCGGCGGCAAGGGATGCCGTTTCTGCAAAGGCGAAGGCTGGATCGAGATCCTCGGCTGCGGCATGGTACATCCGAAGGTTCTGAAGATGAGTGGCATTGATCCTGACGTATATTCGGGATTTGCATTCGGAGTCGGCCTCGAGCGAATCGCACTTCTTAAGTACGAGATTGACGATATGAGGCTGCTTTATGAGAATGATATAAGGTTTTTGAGTCAGTTCTGATCGGGAGGTAGGATATAGGGGATAGGGGATAGGGGATAGGAATAGATGTCCTGCCCCCTAACCCCTGGACCCTGGACCCTAATCCGTATTCATGAAAGGAAACAGATAAATGCGAACATCACTTAAATGGCTCCAGTCAATGGTGCCGGGACTCACGAATGACCCACAGGAATTCTGTGACGCAATGACGCTCTCAGGCTCCAAGGTAGAGTTCTATACAGTACAGAATAAGGACCTGGACAAGATAGTCATAGGTCAGGTAAAGAAAATAGAAAAGCATCCTGATGCTGATCACCTCGTGATCTGTCAGGTAGACGTAGGAGACAAGACTCTCCAGATAGTAACAGGCGCTCCGAATGTTTCAGAAGGTGCAAAGGTGCCGGTAGTCCTCGATGGTGGAAAAGTGGCCGGCGGCCATGACGGTACTAAGACCGAGGGCGGCATTAAGATCAAAAAGGGCAAGCTCCGTGGAGTGGAGTCAGACGGTATGATGTGCTCAATCGAAGAGCTTGGTTCTTCAAGAGACGTCTTCCCGGATGCACCAGTCAGCGGACTCTATATCCTGCCTGATGATGCTCCGGTAGGCGATGACGCAGTAGCATATTTAGGCCTTGATGATGTAGTGATCGAGTATGAGATCACAAGCAATCGTGTAGACTGCTTCTCAATAATCGGACTCGCCCGTGAGGCTGCAGCGACATTCAATCTTCCGTTCAACCCTCCTCAGGTAAAGGAGGTCGGAGATGACGATGATGTAAATAAGTACATCTCGGTCGAGGTAAAGAACCACGATCTCTGCAAGAGATATACGGCAAGAGTAGTGAAGAATATCCATCTGGCTCCATCACCTCGCTGGATGCAGGAGAGGCTCAGAAGTCAGGGCATCAGACCGATCAATAATATAGTAGATATCACGAATTATGTGATGGAAGAGTACGGCCAGCCAATGCATGCCTATGATCTCGATACAATCGCAGGTCATAAGATCATTGTAGATAATGCCACAGACGGCCAGAAGTTTATCACTCTCGATGAGAAAGAGCATGAGCTTGATAAAGATATGCTCATGATAAATGATGGTGAGAAGGCAATCGGCCTTGCCGGAATCATGGGTGGTGCCAACTCCATGATCACAGACGATGTGAAGACGATGCTTTTCGAGTCAGCCTGCTTCGATGGAACGAATATCCGTCTTTCAGCCAAGAGGCTCGGCATGAGAACCGAGGCCTCAGGTATTTTTGAAAAAGGTCTCGATCCGAATAATGCAATAGAAGCCATGAACCGTGCATGTGACCTTGTAGAGGAGCTTGGTGCAGGTGAGGTAGTAGGCGGAACCGTAGATATTTATCCGGAAAAGGTTGAGCCTTGGCGCGTGAAGTTCGAGCCTGAGCACATCAATGCATATCTAGGCACCGACATTCCTGAAGAGCAGCAGCTTACATATCTTAAGAAGATTGAACTCGGCTATGATGAGAAGACGAAAGAACTCATCATCCCTACATTCAGACAGGATCTCCTGTCATTTGCAGATATCTCAGAGGAAGTAGCAAGATTCTATGGCTATGCTAATGTAGCTACGACACTTCCTAAGACTTCAGCCACAGCAGGCGGCAAGTCTAAAAAGATGGAGATCGAGGATATTGCAAGGGACGTCGCAGAGTACTGTGGATTCTCTCAGGCATACTGCTATTCATTTGAGAGCAAGAAGGTATTCGACAAGCTCCTGCTCCCTGCAGATGCTCCTGAGAGAAAGGCAATCGAGATCGCAAATCCTCTCGGTGAAGACTTCTCTATCATGAGGACTCTTCCGCTGAACGGAATCCTTACATCTCTTTCTACGAACTTCAACAGGAGAAATGAGAATGTAAGCCTCTATGAGCTTGGAAATGTATATATTGCAAAGTCACTTCCACTCACGGATCTTCCTGATGAGAGAATGCAGTTTACCCTCGGAAGCTACGGAGATGGAGAGGACTTCTATACTATGAAGGGTGTAGTTGAGGAGTTCCTCGACAAGGTCGGTATGGTAGACAAGGTGACCTATGATCCTTCGAATAAGCGTCCATACCTGCATCCGGGCAGATGCGCAGATATAATCTACGATGGTCAGGTGATCGGATACTTAGGTGAGCTTCATCCTACAGTAGCAGCAAACTACGACATCAAGGACAGAGTCTATATCGCAGTTATAGATATGCCATACATTGTGAAGTTTGCAAACTTCGACAAGAAATACACAGGCATCGCCAACTTCCCTGCATCGACACGTGATCTTTCTCTTACAATGCCAGAGGATACGCTTGCAGGAGACGTGGAGAAGATTTTCTACGCAGAAGGCGGCGAATACCTTGAGTCAGTAAAGCTTTTCGATGTATATGAAGGAGCCCAGGTTGCAGACGGATATAAGTCTATTTCTTACAGACTCACATTCCGTGCCAATGACCGTTCACTTTCAGACAATGATGTAAATGCTGCCATGGATTCGATCCTCGGCAGACTGGAACAGATGGATGTTACGTTAAGAAAGTGAGGACATAGGATTCAGGGGATAGGATATAGGGAATATTTATGGAAACAGGATACAGTACTAAAGACTATTATTATGACCTGCCCAAGGAGCTCATCGCCCAGGATCCTCTGGACGACAGGAGCTCCTCACGGCTCATGGTCTTAGGTAAAAAATCAGGACATGTCAGCCATCATCATTTCAGGGAGATACTCGATTACCTCCATCCTGGTGACTGTCTGGTCATCAACAATACAAGAGTAATCCCGGCAAGACTCGTAGGTACCAAGAAGGATACAGGAGCCCATGTCGAGATTCTTCTTTTGCGCAGAAAAAAAGATGATATCTGGGAGACACTCGTGCGTCCGGGCAAGAAACTGAGACCAGGCGCAGAGGTGACTTTCGGAGACGGGTCTCTTACAGCCACGATTCTCGACGTAGTAGAAGGAGGGGACAGACTCGTTCAGTTCCACTATGACGGTATCTTCGAAGAGATTCTCGACAGACTCGGCGAGATGCCTCTTCCACCATACATCACACACAAGCTCAAGGACAGAGACCGTTACAACACAGTCTATGCAAAGTTTGACGGTTCGGCAGCCGCGCCTACGGCGGGACTGCATTTCACAAAAGAGCTTCTTGAAGAAGTAAAGGATATGGGTGTCAATATAGCCCAGGTCACTCTTCATGTAGGACTCGGCACTTTCCGTCCTGTAAAGGTGGATGATGTCAGGGAGCATGAGATGCACACGGAATGGTATCGTGTGACTCAGGAGACGGCAGACCTGATCAACCAGACGAGGGAGAACGGCGGCCGCATCATAGCAGTCGGCACGACCTCTGTCCGCACACTTGAGACCGTCGCAGACGAGAATGGTCACATGAAGGCTCAGGAAGGAGATACCTCCATCTTTATCTATCCTGGCTATAAGTGGAAGATAGTAGATGGCCTCATCACTAATTTCCATCTCCCTGAATCTACGCTCATCATGCTCGTCTCATCCCTTGCCGGACGCGAGCATGTGCTCAATGCATATAAGGAAGCAGTAAAGGAACGCTACCGTTTCTTCTCGTTCGGTGATGCCATGTACATCGACCCTGAAAGATGAAAAAAGGGACGGGTCCCTTTTTCATCTTTTCTTATGCAAGGAGTCTTATGAAGCTTTTCAAAAAACACTTACAATTTTATTGATATTTCCTATGCTTTTTAACTGTGTTTCTGTATATGCAGATACTGTGAAGCAGAAGCCCGATGCAGTCGATGCAGACAGCATCAGGGTAAACGATGTTGTTTCAGGCAAAAAGAATAATGTAACCATTTCCTGAACAGAAATACAAAACGGTTCCGCAAAAATATATACTCTTGGATATATGCCTGCTTTCTAAATCTCACGAACAAAGTTTCATGGAATGAAGATAGAACTGCTATTATGGTTGGCTGATACAACGTATAATCATGATTACACTTCGAGATAATAGAATAGACATTCACCTCATCACCCTTTATAATATAAAAAGATGAAATCGGGGACGGGTCCCTTTTTCATATTCTGACAATTGAATAAAGGGAGGCGATGTGAATGTCAAGAGTACCAAGGAGACGAGGGAGTAGTGGCTTTTACCATGTTATCATCAGAGGGGTTGGAAAGCAGGTGCTTTTCGAAAGAAGAGGAGACAGAGTTTTTTTTCTTAAAATCCTTGAAAGATATAGTATTGAGACCGAAACGAAGCTGATAGCGTATTGTCTGATGGAAAATCATGTGCATCTTCTAGTTTGTGGTGCGATGGAGAACATCTCGCTCATGATGCAGAAGATTGAGGTGAGCTATTCGGGATATTTCAACAGGCACTATGAGCGGACTGGACATCTTTTTCAGAACCGTTTCTTAAGTGAAGCTATTGATAATCAGAGGTATCTGCTGACAGTTTTCAGGTATATTCTGAACAATCCGGTGAAGGCAGGGATAAGCGCAGCTAGCGCGTATGAATGGAGCAGCTATTTGCTATACGGCCGGTCTGGAAGCATAGTTGATACTTCGGCAGTCCAGATACTGATAGGCAGCTGGGAAGACTATGAGACTTTTATCGGAAGGGCAAATGATGATGACTGTCTGGAATATGACGGATACTGCAAGGATGATGAATGGGTTTCGAAGGTCATTGAAAGGGAGACCGGAGAGAAGTCAGGAACTGCAATTAAGAGTTATGACAAGGAATCACGAGACAAAGCAATTATCATGCTGAGGCTGGCAGGACTTACAATCAGGCAGATTGAGCGGCATACAGGTATCAGCAGGGGCATTATACAAAAGGCAAAGTAAAAGATGAAAAAGGGACCCGTCCCCTTTTTCATCTCATGGAGGAAATGAAATGAACGTATTATTATTCGGGGTGACATGTGTCGGAAAGACGACCGTGGGGAGAATTATTGCGGGGAAGCTTGACTGGGATTTCTACGATCTTGATGAGGAGGTCAGCAGGACTCAGGGCATGTCGGCGGCGGAGTTTTCACAGAAGGGTACAATTGAACAAAGAGACAGGATCCGGGGAAGGCTCATTGGAGGTCTGCTTGAGAAGCCTGAGAATAAGGTCATAGCTGTGAGCCCTCTCAGCTACAGACCGGCATTCGAGAAGTACCTGAGGCGCAGGGATGTCACAGCCATTGTGCTTATAGACACGCCGGAGCATATATACAAGAGAATAGAATTCGTAGATAGCCATGACACGGTGTACATGGATGCTGCTTACAAGAAATCACACAAGAAAGAGTACATGTTCAGGCTTACCAGCGATATCACGCATTATGGGAGGATTTACAGTGTGATCCCTCACAGGATAGATGTCCGCCAGGATAAGGCGGATGTGGTTGCAAACCGCATAATTAATATTTACGATCTGAAAAGATGAAAAAGGGACCTGTCCCCTTTTTCATCTTTCGGCCCAGTCGCGGACCAGGTGTCTGTAGTGGGCGAACCACATATACAGCACGCATCCGGCGAAGAGCAGTATGCCGAGAAGCTGTGAGACAGGGATTGCAGTACCGGCAATGCGCAGCTGGTCGGTACGCAGTCTCTCGATGGATGAGCGGCCAAGGCCGTAGAGAGCCATGTACCAGAGGAATATCTCACCCTCGAATTTTTTTCTTTTCCTGTACCAGAGCAGGAAGAGGAAAATGCACAGGTTCATGACAGACTCATATAGAAAGGTCGGATGCACCTGGATGCAGTCTATACCATTTACAGTCACGAGATTATTCATCATCTCTGTAGTGATGTCCTGCGGACGGTTCACGGCATTCACAGGTATCTGCATGGCGAAGGGGCTGTCGGTATATTTTCCAAAGGCCTCCCTGTTGAAGAAATTGCCCCAGCGGCCGAAGATCTGACCGATCAGTACACCGAAGCAGATCACATCCGCACATTTCCAGAAATTAAGCTTCTTGATATGGCACATTACGATAACGGTGATAAGGCCGCCGATGATACCGCCATAGATGGCGAGCCCTCCGCCTCTGATATTGAATATCTGCAGCAGATCGTCCTTATACATATCCCATGAAAATATCACATAGTAGATCCTCGCGCCGATCACACCGAAGATGATACCGAAGATGAACATATCCATGAAATCATCCTGCCTGTAGCCGACTCTTTTTGACTCTTTCATTATGAAAACAAAGGCTGCGGCCATCCCGATCGCGATCACGATCCCATAGTATGCGATACTGAAATTACCTATCATAAGATGCTTCCCGACATGCTTCAGAAGAATATGAAGATGTGGAAAAGCAATGCTGTCCTCGTACATAAAGACTCCTTTCGTTCCGTGGTATTATACTATAAATGGTCTGTTTAGACAAATGTAAGAAAAAATGAAAAAGTGACCTGCCCCTTTTCTATCCTCGAACATAATTTTTGTTAAATGTGCACAGAAACTTTTCGCTCATCACTTATGTGGTGGGCACTTTTTTTGCAACTACTAGATATAGTGCAAGAAACATCCTCCACTTTGCTCCACTCATTGAAAATAGCTTGAATAGAACAGATTTTTTTGTTGAAAAATCTTTGTAAAAACTGTATTATTATTGAAAAGTGGTTTGAAGTGGTGGATAGTGAGACCTAATGGTTCTCACTGGGGCCCACAAAGCCTGCGAAAGGAAAGGAGGTGGCCGTCATGTTCATGGGTGAGTACAATCACACGCTTGACCCGAAGGGCAGGGTGATAATACCTGCGAAGTTCAGAGAGAACCTGGGGGACAAGTTCGTGATCACCAAGGGACTTGACGGATGCCTCTACGGATACCCGTATGACAAGTGGGAGGAGGTAGGACAGAACTTCCAGGAGACCATCAGGACGAATAAGGAGGCCAGACAGTTCTCCAGATTCTTCTTTTCCAGCGCTTCGGACTGTGATATAGACAAGCAGGGCAGAATCCTGATCCCATCGAATCTCCGCGAATATGCAGGACTTTCGAAGGACGTGGTGATAGCCGGAAACCTCGGACATATCGAGATCTGGGATAAGGCACGCTGGGATGCGGCCAACAGCTTCGAGGATATGGATGAAGTGGCAGATAAGCTTGGCGGACTGGGACTTATGCTATGAGCGAGTTCAGACATTACCCGGTGATGCTTCATGAGGTGATCGATTCACTTGACATAAAGCCGGATGGCATCTATGTCGACGGGACACTTGGCGGAGCAGGACATTCATCAGAGATAGCAAGGCGTCTCACGGATGGCGGACGTCTCATAGGAATTGACCAGGATGAGGATGCGATACATGCAGCCACGGAGCATCTGGCACCATTCGCAGACAGAGTTACGATAGTCCATGACAACTACGGGAATATCGCAGATGTACTCGCAGATCTCGGTATAGCCGGGGTCGACGGAATCCTTCTCGACCTCGGAGTGTCGTCGTATCAGCTCGATACGCCTGACAGAGGCTTCTCGTATCGCACAGATGACGCGCCGCTTGATATGAGAATGAACCAGGAGTCTGACTTTACGGCGGCAGATCTGCTGAATACATATTCCGAAAAGGATCTGGCAAGGATCATAAGGGATTACGGTGAGGAAAAATTCGCAGACCGTATCGCGAGGAATATCGTAAGGGAAAGGCCACTGGAGACGACCGGAGATCTGAACCGGATCATCAGGGAGTCGATACCGGAGAAGTTCAGAAGAAAGGGCGGAAATCCTTCCAAAAGGACCTTTCAGGCGATAAGGATTGAACTCAACAGGGAGCTCACGGTACTCAGTGATACTGTTGATACCATGATAGACCTCTTAAATGAGGACGGTAGGCTCGCAATAATCACCTTTCACTCGCTTGAGGACAGAATAGTGAAGAGCCATTACAGAAAAGAAGAATATCCGTGTACCTGTCCGCCGGACTTCCCGGTGTGCGTATGCGGTAATATCTCGAAGGGATACGAGCTGACAAGAAAGCCGATCCTTCCGGGAGATAAGGAACTTGGAGAAAACAAGCGGTCAAAAAGCGCCAAGCTACGTGTCTTTGTGAGACAGACATCAGACACGTCGCAGCCGGTTGACCACAGGAAGCATTAGTGAAGGGAGTCGCTGATGAGACAGACAATGTATTACGAAAGAGGGAGCGAGGCTCATCGTTTTGTCACGGAGGAAGAGCACGAGGAGCATGTACGCAGGGAGAGAGCAGAGGAACGTGAACGCAGGAGAAGACGGCTCCGCAGAAATGCACATTTCCTGAAGATGCGCAATAAGCGGATCGCATTTTCTCTCGGAATAGGAATAGTACTCGTAGCAATGTTCGGAGCCTTCGTATTTCTTGAAAACGGCATCACGGCATCGATGCAGACCATATCGGCAGATGAGGAAACGCTTTCAGAGCTGAAGGCAGACAATGCAGCACTTCTCTCGAGGATAAATACAGACGCAAGCCTCTCATCAGTGAAGGAAAAGGCAAAGAAGCTCGGAATGAAGTATGCGAAGGCCGATCAGATAGAGTATTATACTGTTAAGGAACAGGATTATATGAGTGTAAACGACAGGTAATACATGATGGCAGTACGCAGCAGACGTCGCAGAAAAGGGAAAAGGCTTTTTAAAAGAATGAAGCGGACTCTGACAGTCCTGTTCTTTCTATGCCTTGCCCTTTTTTGTTTTATAATAGTAAGAGTCATATATATCCAGGCCGCCAACGGTGACAAGTATGCAAAGCAGGTCCTGAGCCAGCAGCAGTACCAGAACCGTACGATACCCTTCAAGCGTGGGGATATAGTGGATTCCAAGGGAACCACGCTTGCCACATCGATTGATGTGTATTCGGTCGTGCTTGACTGCAAGGCCCTGAATGAAGAGAGCCGGACAAAGGGCAAGGAAGGCATCATCGACTCTACAGCAAAATATGTGCATCAGTACTTCACGGATATAAGTGAGGATGATGTGAGAAATGAAGCAAGGGAGCATCCGGACAGCCAGTACAGGGTTCTTAAGAAAAAGGAAAGCTATGAGAATATGAAGGCCTTCGAGAGCTTCACGGATAGTAAGGAGGGTGAAGGCCAGACAGCAGGTGTATGGTTCGAGAAGGAATACGAGAGGCAGTATCCGTATCCGGATCTCGCTTCACAGGTCATTGGCTTTGTAGCATCAGGAAATACGGGTGTCACGGGACTTGAAAACCAGTACAACAGCGTGCTCAACGGCACAGATGGCCGCTCATTCGGCTATCAGAATGAGGACAATTCATTAGAGAAAAATGTGATCGATCCGGTCAACGGATATACGATACAGACTTCAATCGATGTTCTGACGCAGCAGGCTGTCAATCAGGCAATCCTGAAATTCAACAACAAGATGGCCAAGGCAGCAGGCAATCACAAGCGTGGATCAAAGAATACGGCAGTCCTCGTGATGAATCCGAACAACGGACAGATCTATGCGATGGCTACGTATCCTACCTTTTCTCTCAATGACACGAGGAATCTGAAGAGTCTCTATTCGAAAAAGGAGATCAGTAAGATGGATGACAAGGCCCAGCTCGATGCCCTGAATGAGCTGTGGCAGAACTTCCCGGTGAGCCATACATACGAGCCGGGCTCCACGTTCAAGCCATTTACCATATCTGCAGGATTCGAGACAGGGACCCTGTCGAGAAAGAGCAGCTTCATGTGCGATGGCGGACAGACCTTTGCAGGAAATGTATATGTCAGATGCGAGTCTCATCATGGAATCCAGACGATCAGAGAAGCACTCATGCATTCGTGCAATGACGCACTGATGCAGATTGGTGCAAAGGTCGGTGCAGAGAATTTCGCGAAGTATCAGCATCTGTTCGGATTCGGTCAGAAGACAGGAATAGACCTTCCGGGCGAGCCGAGAACGAATACACTCATCTATACTGAGAAGCAGCTGGAGAGCCAGCCGATAAACCTGGCTACGAACTCGTTCGGTCAGAACTTCAATACGACAATGGTGCAGCTTGCAAGCGGGTTTGCATCCATTATCAATGGAGGAACACTTTACAAACCGACAGTTGTGACTAAAATAGAAGATGAGTCTGGAAATACCGTACAGAAAAATGATCCTGTGATCATGAAGAAGACAGTATCGAAGTCCACCTCAGATACACTGAGAAGCTATCTGAAGTCAGTAGTCACTGATGGTACCGGAGTGAAGGCTGCAGTAAAGGGCTATTCTATCGGTGGTAAGACCGGTACAGCAGAGAAACAGCCACGTCGCCAGGGAAAGTACCTGGTATCCTTTATCGGATTCGCACCGGTAGAGAACCCGCAGATTCTTGTATATGTAGTAGTAGACGAGCCGAATGCAGCTGACCAGGCACATTCGAATTACGCGCAGGAAATCGCGCACGATATTTTTAAGACGATTTTACCGTATTACAACATCGAACCGGAGGCAAAGAAGAAAAAATGAAGTACTTAGTCGTTGGTCTTGGAAAAAGCGGAGTAGCAGCCGCGAAGCTGCTTCTGAGTCAGAATAAGGAAGCGATCCTTTTCAACAGCTCTGACATGGATGCAGATGATTTTGAGAAAAAGAATCCTGAGCTTAAGGGAGTGCCTTTCTACACAGAAGAACTCCCCGAGGAATGCTATGCACAGATTGGTGAGGCAGTACTGAGCCCGGGAGTCCCTCTTGATATCCCGTTTGTAGAGGATCTGAAGAAGCGGGGAATACATCTGTCAGGCGAGGTGGAGCTCGCGTATGAATTTTCTCATACAGCTCATATAGCAGCGATCACCGGAACCAACGGCAAGACAACCACAACGGCACTTACCGGTCATATTTTAAGGGAGTGCTATGATGACGTAAGGGTTGTTGGAAATATCGGAATCCCTTTCACAGACGAGGCAGCCACGACCACAGAGGATACGAGGGTTGCGATTGAGGTCTCATCCTTCCAGCTTGAGACGATTGATAAATTCCATCCGAAGGCAGCGGCAATCCTTAATATCACACCTGACCATCTGAACCGTCATCATACAATGGAGAATTACATCGCGGCCAAGGAGTCTATAGTAAAGAACCAGACTGCTGATGATACGACGGTTCTTAATTACGAGGATGAAGTGTTGAGGGAGTTCGGAAAGACTCTTCACACGAGGGTCGTATATTTTTCAAGCAGGAGAAAAATAGAAAACGGTATATACTATGACGATGGCAGAAAGGCCATTTACATAGATGATAATGGTTCAGAGAAAAAGGTAATAGACGTAGATAAGCTCCAGATCATCGGAGCCCACAATTATGAGAATGTCTGCGCAGCAGTGGCGCTCACCCTTGCGCTTGGCGTACCGATGGAGACGATTCAGAGGGCGCTTCCTGATTTCACAGCGGTAGAGCACAGGATTGAATTCGTCTGTGAGAAAAAGGGCGTGAAGTACTACGATGATTCAAAGGGTACGAACCCTGACGCAGCAATAAAGGCAGTGCTTTCCATGCCGGGACCTACGGTACTCATCGGAGGCGGCTATGACAAGGGAAGCACCTATGATGAATGGGTAGATACTTTCCCTGGAAAGGTAAAGAAGCTGGTGCTTATAGGCGTGACAAGGCAGAAGATCGCTGACTGCTGTGAAAAGCATGGCTTTAAGGATTACGAGTTTGCGGACAGCTTTACAGAGGCAATAGATAAATGCGTGGCGGCTGCAGAGCCGGGAGATGACGTTCTTCTTTCGCCGGCCTGTGCCAGCTGGGATATGTTCCCGAACTACGAGACCCGTGGTGATGAATTCAAGGATTATGTGAGGAAGTTACCTGACTGATGAGTGACAAGAGCAGCGCAAAGATAGCAAAATTCAGAGATTATTCAAGAGTGAGATACTTTGACTACATCCTTCTGGGTGTAGTTATCATGCTGCTCTTTTTCGGACTGGTGATGCTTTATTCGTCAAGCGCCTATACGGCATCAATCAGATACGGCCGTCCCACCTACTATCTCAGGAAGCAGCTGCTCTTTATTGTACTTGGTTTCTTAGTGATGCTGGTGGCTACAGTAATAAAGTACGATGTACTGAAGCGTCTGGTAAAGCTTATCTACTGGGGCTGTGTATTCTTAAATATCATAGTTCTTTTTATCGGAAGAAGCGGAAACGGATCTACCAGATGGATCAGGGTCGGCGGCGTGCAGGTGCAGCCATCGGAGCTCATGAAGATAGGCATCATAATATTTTTCGCATATTATATCTCGACTCATACAGAGAGTCTCGGGAGAAATGCGTTCAATATCAGGATACTTGCGTATCTGTTCATTGCAACCATATTCGTCTTCATTACGAACCTTACAACGGCAGCGATCATCGCATTTATCGGATTCGGGATGCTTCTTATCGCAAGCAGGAATAAGAAGCCGCTGTATGCCCTGATCATATTTGCGCTGATTGTCGTAACGGCAGCAGCCTTCTTCGTCATTTCGAAGTCGAATGCCGAGCCGGGAAGCTACAGGCTCAGAAGAATCTATTACTGGCAGCATCCGGAGAAGGCCACACAGAATGCGGGATTCCAGGTACTGCAGGGCTTGTATGCGATAGGCTCCGGCGGACTTTTCGGAAAAGGGATCGGCGCATCAGCCACGAAGCTCGGAAATCTGCCTGAGTCGCAGAATGATATGATCTTCTCGGTAATAGTCGAGGAACTCGGGGTATTCGGAGTGGTCTGCCTGATACTTATGTATGTGCTCCTGCTGTGGAGGATATATATGATAGCAGTCAACGCGAAGGATATGTTCGGTTCCTTCCTTGCAATTGGCGTATTCCTTCATCTGTCAGTGCAGGTGATCCTCAATATGCTCGTTGTCACGAATGTGCTTCCGAATACAGGAGTCACGCTTCCGTTCATTAGCTACGGAGGCTCGTCCCTACTGTGTACGATGTTTGAGATAGGAGTGGTGCTGTCGGTATCGCGGCAGATAAGGCTTGACAGGATAGATCTCGAAGAGGATTTCTAAATGGTACAGGGAAAGAAAAAATTTTCACCATTCAGATTTTATCTGGTAAACTTCATATTTTTCCTGCTGATCCTTGTAGCAGCATTCCTGGTATTCCTGATCCTTGCGTGCGGAGTGCAGGAGGTGGAGGTAAAGGGAGCGACCTTCTACACAGACCAGCAGATTGAGCATCTGGTCTTAAACGACAGATACAGGACAAACGGTGCCTGGGACGTGATAAAGAACAGGGTCCATCCTAGAAAGGACATACCTTTTGTAAGCGATGTGAAGGTGAGCCTTAAGAATTTTCATAAGCTGACCATCACCGTCACGGAAAAGGAGATAACCGGATATATCACAACCCCTGACGGGAAGCTTATATATCTCGACAGGGAGGGCACCGTGACCGACATAAGCCACAAGCTTCTGTCTGGAATGATACCGGTAGATGGTCTTAAGACGAAGAAAAAGATTGTAGAGGGGAAAAGGTATCCTGCCGCCGGGAACAGGGTAGCGGCACTGTCACTTATCTTCAGGTCGAAGGACAATATGGATCTCGACATCAATTCGATATCGTTCGGTGACAGTGGTCAGATCACGCTGATCTGTGGGAAGGTAACGGTCATGCTGGGTACGGCCGACAATCTGAAGGATAAGCTGCTCAGGCTTTCGTACATTCTGCCGAAAGTCGGAAAAGACGCAGGAACACTACATTTTGAGAATTACACGAGCGATAATACAGATATTGTATTTGACGCGGAATGATTTTTTTCAAAAAAGGGTTGCGTAATTTAACAAAAAATCTTATTATATTGTAGTGAAAGAAAAAGCCGAAGAGAAGCTTTTAAGAATTAGGAGGAAACACCCTTGATACAAGTAACTGAGGAGAATAACGGACTAAGCGGAGCGAAGATTCTCGTTGTCGGAGTAGGCGGCGGCGGAAATAACGCAGTCAATAGAATGGTAGACGAGGAAGTCAAAGGAGTGGATTTTCTCGGAATCAATACAGATAAGCAGGCACTCGATGGCTGCAAGGCACCTGAGCTCTTACAGATCGGAGAGAAGCTGACCAAGGGACTTGGAGCAGGTGGTGTTCCTGAGAGAGGACAGAAGGCTGCAGAGGAGAGCTCGCAGGATATATCAGATGTAGTCAAGGATTACGATATGGTATTCGTTACCTGTGGTATGGGAGGCGGCACCGGTACAGGTGCGGCTCCTGTAGTAGCCCAGATCGCAAAGGAGATGGGAATCCTCACTGTAGGTATTGTCACGAAGCCTTTTACCTTCGAGGCCAGGGTCCGCATGAATAATGCCCTGTCGGGTATCGAGAGACTCAAGGCGAATGTAGATACCCTGATCGTCATTCCGAATGACAGACTCCTTGAGATCGTTGACAGAAGGACTTCTATAGAGGATGCCCTGAGGAAGGCTGATGAGGTGCTTCAGCAGTCAGTACAGGGTATTACAGATCTGATCAATGTACCGTCACTGATCAATCTCGACTTTGCAGATATTACTACAGTCATGAAGGACAAGGGACTTGCCCATATCGGTATCGGTGTCGGACAGGGTGATGACAAGGCAAGCGAGGCAGTACAGCAGGCCGTTGCTTCACCTCTCCTCGAGACGAAAATTGATGGAGCAAGCGATGTCATAATCAATGTCAGCGGAGATGTGACACTCTTCGACGTCAATGACGTATCTGACTATGTCAAGGGCATAGTTGGTGATACAGCGAATGTTATCGTCGGTGTAGGTACATCGGATGATGAGTCAATGACAGACCAGATAAAGGTTACTGTTATAGCCACAGGTCTTGAAGAGCCGAAGAGTGATGACAGGAAGCCACGTCCGAAGAAGGATGAGAATGGCAGACCGAGGTACACACCATATACTCCACCAGCAAGCAATGTATCAAGAAATGATGCTGCTACCACAGCGAAGTCAAGACTTACAGACCAGGAGATGAAGGATATCCTGAAGGGAATGCCGGGCAGTGCAAAGGCTGATACGAAGCCTGCTGACAGCATTGGCTTTACGGGTATGACAAAGCCGGAGGCTCCTAAGAGTTCTGTTAAGGAAAGAGATATACAGATTCCTGATTTCTTAAAGAATGGAAATAAATAATACGGACATTTATGGGCCGCAGCCGGAAGTAAGTGAGCCGGCTGCGGTTTTTGTATAAGGGGTACTTTTTTATGAAGATAAAATTTATCGGGGCTGATCATGAGGTGACAGGAAGCTGTCACTATGTAGAGGTTGGGGACAGAAAGTTCCTTGTAGACTGTGGGATGCAGCAGGGGCCTGATATCTATGAGAATCAGGAGATACCTGTGGCAGCAGCAGACATCGACTATGTATTTGTGACACATGCACATATAGACCATAGTGGCCTGCTGCCACTTCTGTATGCACACGGATTCAGGGGACAGATATTTGCTACCGAGGCGACGTGTGATCTGTGTGATATCATGCTTCGTGATTCTGCACACATCCAGGAATCCGAAGCAGAGTGGAAGAACCGCAAGGCAAAGAGAGCCGGCGGTGATGAGGTACGCCCGGTATATACGATGGAGGATGTTTACGGAGTCCTTCCGCTTTTCGTGCCGGTCAGGTATCATGATGTGATCCATGTATCTGATGAGATCACAGCCACCTTCTATGATGCAGGGCATCTTCTCGGATCATCATCCATTTCGATAGAGCTGACTGAGGGTGATGTGACAAGGACCATAGTCTTCTCAGGCGATATCGGGAATCCTGACAGACCTCTGATAAAGGATCCCGAGCTTCTGACGAAGGCTGATTATGTGCTCACAGAGTCGACCTATGGCAATCGTGAGCATGGACCGAAGCGGGACTTTGCGAAGCTTCTCGCCACAGTGATAGACGAGACCCTGTCGAAGGGCGGGAACGTAGTGGTACCGGCATTCTCCGTGGGACGTACCCAGGAGATACTGTATTCCATCAGACGCATCAAGGAAGAGAAGCTGGTAAAGCATATAGATACCGGATTTCCGGTTGTCATGGATTCGCCACTGGCAGTCGAAGCCACTCATGTATTCTCGATGAATGTATCGGAATGCTTTGATGAGGAGGCATTAGACCTGGTAAGTCACGGCATCAATCCTGTATCCTTCCCGGGACTTAAGGTAGCAGTTACCCCGGATGAGTCGAAGGCAATCAATTATGATACGACGCCGAAGGTTATTATCTCCGCGTCAGGAATGTGCGAGGCAGGACGTATCAGACATCATCTGAAGCACAATCTCTGGAGAAGCGATTCGACAGTGATCTTTGTCGGATATCAGGTACCGGGTACACTCGGCTTCAATCTGCTGAATGGGGCGCAGGAGGTCAGGCTTTTCGGCGAGACAGTGAAGGTCGCCTGCCGCATAGAGAATCTTCCGGGTATCAGCGGACATGCTGATCACACCGAGCTGCTGAAGTGGATCGAGAATTTCGAGACGCCGGTACAGAAGGTGTTCGTGGTACATGGCGATGATGATGTCGTGGACGGCTATGCGAAGGAGGTCACAGAGCATACGGGATTTCCTGCGTATGCACCGTATTCAGGAGATGCCTTCGATCTGATCACAGGAGAGCAGATCGAGGAGGGCAGCAGGGAAAAGGTACGGAAGGTACATGGAAAGATACTTGTATCATCGAATGTATTCGCCCGTCTTGTGGCAGCAGGTCAGAGGCTCATGGCAGTGATACAGAAGTGTGAAGGAATGGCAAATAAGGATCTGGCAAGCTTTGCCGATCAGATAAATGCCCTTTCAGATAAATGGGACAGAGATAAATGACAAAGAACAGACTGAACAGGCTCCGTATAGAGATGGACAAGGCAGGAGTTGATGTCTATGTGATGACTCTTGCTGACTATCATATGTCGGAGTATGTTGGAGATTATTTCAAAGAGATAGAGTTCATAAGCGGCTTCACGGGTACTAATGCCACTATGGTAGTGACACATGAGGAGGCCGGACTGTGGACAGATGGCAGGTATTTCATTCAGGCCAGACAGCAGCTTTCCGGGACTACGATCAGACTTTATGAGGAGGGTACTGAGGGCGTTCCTACAGTGATGGAATTCCTTGAGAAGCACCTGAGCGACAAGTCCACTCTCGGCTTTGACGGCAGACTTTTTTCACTGGAATGGTATGAGAAGGTTCAGAAGCTCTGCGATGCAAAGGGCGCGATGATGCTTACAGATGAGAATCTGGTAAGCCCGTTTTTCAAAAAGAGACCGCCGCTTCCGCAGAATAAGGTATGGATACTGGAGGATAAGTATTCAGGAAGGTCATGTGCTGACAAGCTTAAAGACGTGAGAGCTGTGATGAAGGAGCGTGGCGCAGACGGTTTTCTGCTCACGAGTCTGTATGATATAGCATGGCTTCTTAATCTGAGAGGCGATGATATTCACTGTGTTCCTGTGTTCATGTCATACCTGTATATGACTATGGATTCATGTACGCTGTATGCTGACAGCAGGGATTTCGATGAATCTCTTATGAAGTATCTCTCAGCAGAAGGCATTGTGCTGAGACCATACGATAGGGTTTATTCCGATCTGAATCATATCTCAGAGAAAAATGTGATCATCGATCCGAGGGCCGTGAATTCCGAGCTGGTGAATGAGTTCCCGAGTCAGGTGAAGCTGATACGTTGTGAGAATCCTACAAGGCTCATGAAGGCAGTGAAGAATCCTGTAGAGGTTGCGAATACAAGGAAAGCCCATCTCGAGGACGGAGTGGCTGTCACCAGATTCATATATTGGCTGAAGCATTCCATCGGAGTCGAGGAGATTACCGAGATGAGTGCAGCAGATAAGCTCCTGGAGTTTCGGAAGGCAGCTTTGGATTTCCTTGATATAAGCTTTGATACTATAAGCGCTTACAGGGAGAATGCAGCACTCATGCATTATGAGCCGGGCCATGACCACGAGGTGGAACTGCATCCTGAGGGAATGCTGCTCGTGGATTCAGGAGGCCATTATCTTAACGGGACTACCGATGTGACGAGGACAATAGTCCTTGGTGATATTTCAGATAAGGAAAAGGAGTGCTTCACGAGGGTACTGAGAAGCCACCTGAGACTTCTGAGCGCGCATTTCCCTAAGGGGGTATGCGGGGCTAATCTCGATGTGCTGGCGCGGGGTCCCATGTGGGATCTCGGACTCGATTACAGATGCGGTACAGGTCACGGGGTCGGACATATATTGAATGTCCATGAGGGACCGAACGCTTTCCGCTGGAATCCGAAGAATCCTGACGATCTCGTACCACTAGTGCCTGGCATGATCACAAGTGATGAGCCGGGGCTGTACTTCGAGGATGAGTTCGGTATCAGAACAGAGAGCGAGCTCCTGGTTGTGGAGGATCAGAAGACTGAGTACGGCCAGTTCTATAGATTTGAGGATCTGACCTATGTACCTATAGATCTCGATGCAGTGATCCCTGAGAAGCTGACACAGTACGAGAGAAAGGCACTGAACGCATATCACGCTGATGTATATGAGGCTCTTGCACCGCTGCTTCCGAAGGAGGAGGCAGCATGGCTGAAGGAAGCGACGAGAGCTGTATGAGCTGCGGGTTGTGAGTTATGAGTTGTGAGTTTTAAGCTATGAGTGATGTCAGATTGTTTATTGATATGAAGAGCATAGAAAGGGCGGCCGCAAACGGGCTGCCTTTTTGCGGTACAGATGAGACTGCAGAACGCCGGGGTGCAGTTGCCCACCTGCTGAAAGATGAAAAAGGGGACGGGTCCCTTTTTCATCTTTTTACTGCAGACCGGGATTTTCTGACGATTGCAGATAAGGATCTCCATGTATTCTATGTATCGTTTGACAGTGAAGGAAGCCATGTGACAGAGGTGAGCGAGCCGGCGGATGCCGGGCTTACGGCACTTTCACACTTCATCGGGGAGAAAAGTGCGCAGAAGATTATCGAACAGGCCGGAGGTCTTGAGAATGCTTGCGATGTATCCTTCTTCGGACAGGAGAAAAGGATAACTGCGCATAGGGATGAGATAAGGGAATATTATGACCGTCTGATGTCGTATGTTTCTCTGTCCGATCAGGAAAGGATTGACCGTCTTCTGGCAAAGGGGCTTATCGAGAGGGCTGATGATCTGGATATAGAGGTCACGGTATCAGCGCCGTCTGTTGATACCTCTGCCGTAGCCTTTTTTACGGATCTGAATGATACTGATAAGCTAAAAGAAATCGGGGAACGACTGAAGAGGGGAGAAAGGGTCATTTTCTCAGATCTTAAGGCTCTTCTTCACAGCCTCGGCCATGAGGCCGGATTCGATTTCGAGATAAGAAAAAATGATTCCACAATCCATGAGGATGAGAGCGGCCAGCTGTCAATGTTTTCTGATGCAGCCAGGACTCATGAGAACAGGGCGGCGGCAGAGCTGTATGATATAATCATGAAGACAGAGCAGAGGGCATGGAATGAGTCGCTTGTCAATGGCATCTCTTATGGAGAGGCTCTGCATAAGTATTTTGATGATGCAGGTATTGAGGGCTATATCCTTGACCCGCTCAATGAGTTTAAGCCTTCATCTGCCGTGGAGGTGGCTTTCGCTCACCAGAAATTTGCAGAGGCGCTGAAGGAGGATGGCCAGGAGAAGCTCTATACCGGGCTTGAACTTCCGCTTATCTTCGTGCTCTACGATATGGAGAAGACCGGTATCTACATGGATGCTGACCGTCTGAAGGATTACGGTACTGAGCTTGGTAAGCATATAGCTGAGCTTGAGAAAAAAATATACGAGGAGGCTGGTGAAGAATTCAATATCAATTCCCCGAAGCAGCTTGGAGAGATACTTTTTGGCAAGCTTCATCTGCCGACAGGAAAGAAGACGAAGACCGGTTATTCAACGTCACAGAAGGTGCTCGAGGATCTCGCGCCTGACTATCCTATAGTAGAGGACGTGCTTTCATACAGGAAGTACGCGAAGCTCAAGAGCACATACGCAGACGGTCTATTCAACTGTGTGTCCGGGGATGGCAGGGTTCATACAACCTATCAGCAGACGGTCACTGCGACAGGCAGGCTGTCCAGCACCGATCCGAACCTGCAGAATATCCCTATCAGGCTGGAGCTGGGGAAGCAGATCAGGAAGGTCTTCCTGCCGGCAGAAGATTCTCTATACGTAGATGCAGACTATTCACAGATCGAGCTGCGTGTGCTTGCGCATATGTCAGGCGATGAGAATCTGATAGATGCGTACAGGGCAGACAGGGATATACATACGGCTACTGCAGCAGCAGTTTTTCATGTGCCGGCAGACGAGGTGACGCCTCTGATGAGACGTTCGGCAAAGGCTGTGAACTTCGGTATCGTATATGGTATCAGCTCATTCGGTCTCGGGCAGAATCTGTCCATTTCAAGGCAGCAGGCGCAGGAATATATCAACGACTATTTCAAGGCGTATCCGGGACTTCATGATTTCCTTGACGGTCTTGTGGATTCAGCAAAGGCAAAGGGCTATGCAGAGACGATGTACGGCCGCAGAAGACCGGTACCTGAGCTTAAGGATTCAGTATATATGAAGAGGCAGTTCGGTGAAAGAGTTGCAATGAATGCGCCGATTCAGGGAACGGCAGCTGATATAATAAAGATTGCCATGCTTCATGTCTTTATCAGACTCCGCAAGGAGAATCTGAAATCAAGGCTGCTGCTTCAGGTTCATGACGAGCTGCTGATAGAGGCCCCGGAGAGCGAGAGGGAAGAGGCAGAGAGGATTCTGAAAGAAGAGATGGAAAATGCAGCGGCTCTTAAGGTACCGCTAGAAATAGATCTTGAGGAAGGAAAAGACTGGTACAGTGCACACTAAGAAGAAGCTTGCTCCTGAGAGAAAAGCGGCAAGGGAAAACGGAGTATTCAGAATGATAGCGGTGCTTATCGCTATCAGCTTTGAAATTTTTCTCATAACGAATCTGTTCACAAGGCTTAATGCTCATGCCGAGTGGATCAATGTGATGACGAGGGTCCTTGCAGTCATTCTGGTGATCCTTATCTATAATAAGAACCGCAATGCTGCATTCAAGACTCCGTGGATCATCCTCATAATGGCTGTTCCGATATTCGGTATCATCATGTATCTGCTCGTCGGTCTCAATGCCCACACCTACGAGATGAAAAAGAGGTATCGTGATATTGATGACAGGCTTATGCCTATGCTTGAAAGGGACGATGATCTCACACAGAGTATAAAGGACAGGGATGCAGGAGCCGGTGCAATCTGCGCATATCTTGAGAACCAGGCGCATTTTCCGCCGTATAAGGACAGTGGTGTCACCTATTACGGCGATACCTGTGATGCACTTGAGGCCATGATCTCTGATCTGAAGACAGCAGAGCATTTTATCTTTATGGAGTATTTCGCCATCGATGACAAGGAGGCCTGGCACCGTATCGAGGAGATCCTCGTGGAAAAGGTAAAGGCTGGAGTCGAGGTCAGGGTCTTCTATGATGATCTCGGAAGCATCGGATTCATAAATACTGCTTTTTCAAAAAAGTTAAATTCCCTCGGTATCAAATGCCGGGTGTTCAACCCGTTTTTCCCAGGACTCAACAGATTCCTCAATAACCGCGACCACAGAAAGGTGACTGTTGTCGATGGCAGGGTGGCATACACCGGCGGCTACAATCTGGCTGACGAATATTTCAATATCGAGCGTCCATACAGGGCATGGAAGGATTCCGGGATCAGGATCACAGGCCCGGCCGTGGATTCGATGACAATTATTTTCCTTGAGAACTGGAATGCGACTAAGAAGCATTTCGAGAAGGATAAGGTCTATGACAGATTCCTGGTAGCAGAGAAGGATGAGTCGGCTCACGGATTCGTGCTGCCGTATGCCGATTCTCCGATGGATGAGCTGCAGGTCGGGGAGGATGTCTATATCTCAATGCTTGATAAGGCAGATGACTATGTTTACATCATGACTCCGTACCTGATCATTACCGATGAACTCAAGACTGCGATAAAGCTTGCTGCAATGCGCGGAGTAGATGTGCGCATTATCACACCGGGAGTGCCGGACAAGAAAATGGTCTACTCGATCACAAGGTCATTCTATCATGATCTCTGCATCAGCGGTGTCAGGATATATGAGTGGCGGCCGGGATTCATGCATGGCAAGCTCATGGTATCAGACGATTCTCTTGCAGTCTGCGGCACGATAAATCTCGACTACAGAAGCCTCTATCATCATTTCGAAAATGCAGTGTTCTTCGGATACTGCGATGCTGTCATCGATGCGAAGCATGACTTCGAGAGGACGATGGAGGAGTGTGAAGAGGTGACAGTGGACTACAAGGTCGGACGCAAGGGGCTTCTGAAGCTGCCGCAGATGTTCCTGAGGCTGTTTGCAGAGCTGCTGTAGGGGAGTCATGAGTTACGGGTTGAGAGTTGGAAGTTAAAAGTTTAAAGAGGGTTGTTTGATAAAGCATCGTAATGTGTTATACTATTACTGATACGTAAATAACAGAAGTTTATTGCTTATAGCTTATAACTAACATGTACTATATTGGAATTACAGGAGGTGTTGGTGCCGGCAAGAGTGAGGTACTCGCCTTCCTTCAGAAAAATTATAATGTCGAGGTTATGCATTCGGATGATCTGGCAAGGCAGCTGGAGACACCGGGCCATGCCTGCTACGACATCATCAGGGAAGAGTTTTCGGATGATGATATATGGGGAGCAGAGGATGCGTCACATCCCGGGAAGCCGCGCATAGAGTGGAAGAAGCTGGCTGATCTTATCTATGCAGATGATACAAAGAGGCAGAAGCTTGACGGGATAGTGCATCCGGCCGTGAAGGAAGAGATTGCAAAGCGTGTCGAGAATGCGAGAAAGTCCGGCAATGTAGATGTATTTTTCCTTGAAGCAGCACTGCTCCTTGAGGAGGGATATGACCAGATCTGTGATGAGATCTGGTACATTTATGCATCAAAGGAAGTCAGAAGAGAAAGACTCCGTAAGTCAAGAGGATATTCTGATGAGAAAATAGATTCCATGCTTAAGGCACAGCTGTCTGATGAGGAATTCCGTCACAGATGCCAGGTGACTATTGACAATTCATACGGTATAGAGAGGGGTTTTCCTGAGGTGAAGAAGGAGATGGAGCGTCTACTCGGAAATAGTGGAGATACGCATATGATTGAGGTGAAGGAAGAGAGGTCGGCGAAGGTCAGTGTGCCTGATGGTGCAGAGCTCGTCTACAGCCTTGATATAGGTACGAGAAATGTAGTAGGTACCGTCGGCTATCAGGAGAATGAGGACGGCTTCCATGTCATTGCAATGTCGAGCAGGGAGCACAAGAACCGTGCAATGCTTGACGGGCAGATCCATGACATAGGTATGGTGTCAGATATCATCAGGAAGGTGACTGATGATCTGAATGAGCAGCTTGGCTTCAGGCTTCACGAGGTGTGTATAGCAGCCGCTGGACGAGTTCTGCGCACCGTTACTACACGTGTTGAGATGGATTATGATGAAGAGACGGTAGTCACAGGCGATGATATCAATACTCTCGATCTGATGGGAGTAGACCAGGCCCAGAGAGATATCAATCTCGACGGTGGACCATACAGATTCTACTGCGTCGGATATTCGACAATGAAGTATTATCTGAACGGCGAGCTTTTCTCTAATCTTGAGGGGCATAAGGCCACGAGGATAGAAGAGGTGATCATCGTGACCTTCCTGCCGGAGGATGTAGTAGACGGTCTGTATTCGGCAGTAGAGAGGGCAGGGCTTTCAGTCATGAATATGACCCTCGAGCCTATAGCAGCTATCTCGGTTGCAATCCCGCGGAATTTCAGGATGCTTAATATCGCCCTTATCGATGTGGGAGCCGGTACATCAGATATATGTATCACCCGTGATGGAAGCATCATTGCCTATGGCATGATCCCGTATGCTGGTGATGAGCTGACAGAGGTGCTCGTACAGGCATTTCTCGTTGACTTCGATACAGCAGAGCAGATCAAGAAGGATTCCACAGAGAAGGAAGAGGTCACATACAATGACATCATGGGTATTTCTCATACCATATCCGCAAAGGATGTATGGAAGCTTACAGACCCGGTGATGACGAAGATAACCGATGCAGTCGGCGAAAAGATAATAGATTTGAATGGCGGCAAGCCTGTAGCAGCAGCCTTTGTAGTGGGAGGCGGCGGAAAGGTCCACGGATTCTGTGAGCACCTTTCGAGAAAGATAGGCATAGTCTCAGAGCGTGTGGCCCTCCGCGGTGAGGAGGTAATGAAAAATATCACCTTCCCTGACGGAGTAAAGAAGGACCCTCTTTTCGTGACTCCTATCGGAATCTGCATGAATTACTATGAACAGAAGAATAATTTCATCATGATCCATTTCAATGGTGAGATGATGAAGCTGTATGATAACGGTCATCTGAAGATAGTAGATGCTGCAATGCAGAGCGGAATGGATACGTCAGAGCTTTTCCCTAAGAGGGGCAGGGAAATGCACTTCACAGTAAATGGTGAAGACAGAATGATAAGAGGTCATGAGGGTGAGTCTGCAAGAGTCACGATGAATGGCCATGAGGCAGCGCTTAATACGATTCTGATACCGAATGCGACAGTTACCATCACTGGTTCCACTGCCGGTGAGGAGGGATCGCTTCGTATTGAGAATCTGGACGAATTCACCAAGTCATTTGTATCCTTTATTGTGAATGGAACGAAGGTCAGATGTCCTGAGTTCGTAGAGGTAAATGGCGAGCTGCGTCCGGGAAGCTACGAGATACAGAATGGTGATGACATAGAGACCAGAAGCTATTATACCGTGGGTCAGCTTGCTGAGTTCATGGATGTAGAGCCTGATCCGGATCATCAGATCCTCGTGAATAATAATGTCGCAGATCAGAATACCCTGATATATGAGAACTTCTCAATAGAGTGGACACTGACAGGAAATGGTTATACGAAGCCGGAGGAGGATACAGGGGATAGGGAAGAGGATATAGAGAATACTCCCGAGGAAGAGAAAGATACTGATGAAGTAACTGAATCTGAACAGACAGAGGACAGCAGTACAGATGATGGCGATGTTACCGGGGATGAAAAGTCTGAGCAGTCTGCTGCTGAGAGAACCAACTCACCTGATATTCCATCCACTCCTCTTACGGAGGAGGCCGTTGCCGATATTCCGAAGAAGGCTGGCAATGAGATCCATGTGAAATTCAATGGCGAGGATGTGACGCTCAGCGGACGACTTGATTATATTTTTGCAGATGTGCTGGCAAAGGTGAACTTCGATGCCAACCAGGCAAATGGCCGCCTTGCACTCACGAAGAAGAACGGAGTGAAGTGCGGGTATGCAGATCCAATCACAGAGGGCGATGATCTGGCAGTGGAGTTTGTTGAGAAAAGCTGACTTCTTTGGAGGTTAACATGGAAATGTTTTCGATTGCGAGCGGAAGCAGCGGGAACTGCATCTGCGTCGGCAATGATAATGATCATGTGCTTATAGACTGCGGTATTTCAGGGAAGAAGACGGAGGCAGGGCTCAATCAGTATGAGCTGACTACACCTGACTGCGCCGGCATTCTGGTGACGCATGAGCATATAGATCATATAGCAGGTCTGGGCGTCATAATGCGCAGGTACGGACTGAAGGTCTATGCCACGCTCGGCACAATACGGGCAATCCTTAAGGACAGACGTGTTGGAAAGGTTGACGAATCACTTTTCAATGTGATTCATCCTGACGAGGAATTCCAGATAGGTACCCTCGATGTGAAGCCGATTCATATATCACATGATGCGGCTGATCCTGTGGGATATATTCTAAGGGATGATGACAGTGGCAGGAAGGTCGCAGTCGTGACGGACCTGGGTACATACGATGATTACACTATCGGCAATCTGCAGGGGCTTTCAGCCGTGCTTCTCGAGGCAAATCACGATGAGAATATGCTCTCCTGCGGACCATATCCGTATCCGCTGAAGCGCAGGATAAAGAGTGATTACGGCCATCTGTCGAATTCACTTTCGGGACAGCTGCTGGGTCATATACTTAATGACAGCATAGAGCATGTATTCCTGGGGCATCTGTCCGCCGAGAATAATTATGCACCACTTGCGGTAGAAACGGTGAATCAGGAGATCACAGATGGAGACAATCCTTACAAGGCGAAGGATTTCAACATAACAGTAGCATCACGGCACGAAGTGTCGGAAAAAGTAGTAGTTTAAGGAGAAAACTATGGAATCAAAAAACAGAACCATCATCAGCGTAGTAGGAAAGGATGCAGTCGGAATCATTGCAAAGGTCTGCACCTATCTCTCAGAACACAAGGCCAATGTGCTTGACATCTCTCAGACTATCCTCGATGGATTTTTCACGATGATGATGATCGTAGATACAAGCTCGGCAGATGAATCGTTCGGCGATATCCAGAAGGGACTTGCTGACATTGGAAAGGATATCGGTGTAGATATCAGATGTCAGAAGGAAGAAATCTTTGAAATGATGCACAGAATATAATGGTGAAGACTAATGATTAATATTTTAGAAGTGGAAGAGACCAACCGCATGGTCTCTGATGAGAACCTGGATGTCCGCACGATCACTATCGGCATCAGCCTTTTCGACTGCATGGACAGCAATCTGGAGAAGCTGAATGAGAATATTTACAATAAGATAACAACAGTTGCCAGGGATCTTGTGGCGACCGGGGAGAAGATTGAGAAGGAATTCGGAATCCCGATAGTCAATAAGAGAATCTCTGTGACACCTATCGCTATGATCGGTGCTGCTGCCTGCCACAGTCCTAAGGACTATGTGACAATTGCGAAGACTCTTGACCGTGCAGCAAAAAAGGTCGGAGTCAATTTCCTCGGCGGATATTCTGCTATCGTAAGCAAGGGGATGACTACACAGGATCAGTATCTGATCGAGTCAATCCCTGAAGCACTTGCTTCGACGGATTTCGTCTGCTCCTCGATAAATGTAGGCTCGACGAAGACCGGTATCAATATGGATGCTGTCCGTCTCCTGGGTCAGGTGGTGAAGGAGGCTGCGCTTGCCACGAAGGACGAGGAGTCGATCGGATGTGCCAAGCTTGTGGTATTCTGTAATGCTCCTGATGATAATCCGTTCATGGCAGGAGCCTTTCATGGTGTATCCGAGGCAGATGCAATCATCAATGTCGGTGTTTCAGGACCGGGAGTGGTAAAGACCGCTCTGAGTCATGTGAGAGGAGAATCCTTCGAAGTCCTCTGTGAGACTATCAAGAAGACTGCATTCAAGATTACCCGTGTGGGTCAGGCAGTAGCAAAGGAAGCCAGCAGGATGCTTCATATCCCGTTCGGTATCATAGACCTTTCCCTTGCGCCTACACCAGCTATCGGAGATTCTGTTGCCGATATACTTGAGGAGATCGGCCTTGAGAAGGCAGGAGCTCCGGGAACCACGGCCGCGCTTGCTCTCCTTAACGATCAGGTGAAGAAGGGCGGTATCATGGCTTCCTCATACGTCGGAGGACTCTCAGGCGCTTTCATCCCTGTATCAGAGGACCAGGGTATGATCGATTCAGTAGAGGCAGGAGCTCTTACTATTGAGAAGCTTGAGGCCATGACCTGTGTATGCTCAGTAGGCCTTGATATGATAGCTATTCCGGGAGATACGAAGGCAACGACCATCTCCGGAATCATAGCAGATGAGATGGCTATCGGTATGGTCAATCAGAAGACCACGGCTGTCCGTCTCATCCCTGTAATAGGAAAGGGAGTAGGAGACACCGTTCAGTTCGGTGGACTATTAGGCTACGCACCTATAATGCCAGTCAACCAGTTCGACTGCCAGGACTTCGTCAACCGCAAGGGTCGTATCCCGGCACCAATCCATTCCTTCAAGAACTAAATATGCTCTGCTTGCGCCACCTGTACCAGGTACGGGTGGCCTTTTTGTGTGAAAATGTACATGAATAAATTCCTGCAATCCCTTGTCTGATAAAAATATAAATGGTAAAATCGATCAGAATCAGAAATGGAGATACAAATGGGCAGAAAAGCAGTATTTTTTGATATCGATGGGACACTCTGGAGCACAGACAATGTGATCCCGGAGAGTACGGTAGAGGCAATTCACGGACTGCAGAGGAATGGCCATCTGGCTTTTATCAATACAGGCAGGACGAGAGCATTTGTCAGAAGGAAGAATCTTCTTGATATAGGGTTTGACGGTATATGCTGCGGATGCGGTACGATGCTGGAGCTTAATGGCAGGGCAGAATATTATTATAAAATCCCAGAGGACTTTGCGATATATACGGTTGAGACCATAAGGCAATTTAATTTCAAGCCGGTGCTGGAGGGACGGTATAAGCTGTACCTGGATGATGAGGATTTCGCCAGTGATTTTTACGGGATGAAGCTGCACGATGAAATGGGCGATGATCTGCTGACAATCCGTGATCACTGGGGGAAATGGGAGATAAGCAAGCTGAGCTGCGCGACTCCGCAGCCGGAGGCAGATGTGGCGGCATGCAAGGAGATTCTGGGGAAGGACTATGAATTCATGTCGCATAATCCCGAGGTAGTGGAACTCGTACCGACAGGTCATACGAAGGCCACTATCATGGATAAGGTATGCGAACGGTTTGATATAGATATAAGTGACACGATCGCAGTCGGCGACGGAGTGAATGATCTGGAAATGCTCCATCATGCCGGTAGCGGAATAGCAATGGGAAACGGGTCTGATGAGGCAAAGGCTGCTGCGGATTTCGTGACCACAGGACTTAATGAGGATGGCATAATGAATGCCATGAAGCGATCAGGGTTGATTTGAAAAGAGAAAAAGATGACTAAGAAGGATGAAGACACGAAGTACCTCGAATGTGAAAAGCAGTATGTGTTCTACAGCCTGATATTCACAGGCGGGGTATTCGGTGGATATACATTCGTGATGAGAGGCGGCATCTTCTGCAATGCGCAGACCGCGAATCTGGTGATGCTTGCAATCCATCTCGGACAGGGAGATATAAGCGGGGCATCGTATTATTTTTTCCCCTTCCTTGCATATCTCGGAGGCACGATGCTTTCAGAAGCGTTCGCATTCAGGATCAAGGCGATACATCTGATGCGATGGGATACCTTCCTGGTGGGACTCGAGGCCGCGGTCACGCTGATACTCGGATTCATACCATCATCTGCGCCGGATCAGATCTGCCAGCTGTCGCTCAATTTCCTTGCGGCAATGCAGTTCAATACGTTCCGTCAGGCGGAGGGCGTAGGCATGGCAACTACCTTCATTACGAATCATGTGAGACAGTTCGGAAGTCATCTGGTGCAGTTTCTGCATCACCATAAGGACGTTAATCTGAACCGCTTTGCACGTCACGGATTTATGATACTTTCATTTGTGGCCGGTGCAGCGACCTGCTCAGGACTCACGCTTCTGATAAAGGATTACGCTATATGGGCAGCAACGGCGGTTGAGATCTTTATCTTCATCAGGCTGCTTCACGCAGACCGGACATACGAGAAGGAGCTTCTCTACAGGAAGCCGCACGGACATTGACTTGATAATTCAGTTCTTTTCCTGTACAATAAGGAAAGTTTTGTTTGAATACGGAGGATTACAATGATACAGGCTTCAAATATTTCGCTGCGTGTCGGGAAAAAGGCACTCTTCGAGGATGTGAATATCAAGTTTACGGAAGGCAACTGCTACGGAATCATCGGTGCCAACGGCGCCGGAAAGTCCACCTTTCTTAAGATATTATCAGGCAGGCTCGAGCCTACGACGGGCGAGATCACTATTACACCCGGACAGAGACTTTCCTTCCTCGAGCAGGATCAGTTCAAGTATGATGACCAGATAGTTCTCGACACTGTCATTCAGGGTAATCAGCACCTGTATGATGTGCGCCAGGAAAAGGATGCCATATATGCAAAGCCGGATTTCTCGGATGAGGACGGAATCCGTGCATCGGAGCTTGAAGCAGAGTTTGCAGATATGGACGGCTGGAATGCAGAGGCTGACGCCGAGACCCTTCTGAATGGACTTGGAGTAGCTACAGAGAACCATCAGAAGCTGATGAAGGAGCTGCCAGGCGCACTGAAGGTCAAGGTACTTCTTGCAAGAGCGCTTTTCGGTAACCCTGATATCCTGCTTCTCGATGAGCCTACCAACCATCTGGATCTCGATGCTATTGGCTGGCTCGAGGAGTTCCTGATCAATTTCGAGAATACGGTCATCGTCGTATCACATGACAGGTACTTTCTTAATAAGGTCTGCACGCATATCGCAGATATAGACTATGGCAAGATACAGCTCTATTCAGGAAACTATGACTTCTGGTACGAGTCATCACAGCTGATTTTAAAGCAGCGTAAGGAGGCCAATAAGAAAAAGGAAGAGCAGATCAAGGAGCTGAAGGAATTCATCTCACGTTTCTCTGCAAATGCGGCGAAAAGCAAGCAGGCAACCTCGCGTAAGAAGGCTCTTGAGAAGATCGAGCTGGATGATATCCGTCCTTCCTCGCGTAAGTATCCTTATATCGATTTCCGTCCGAAGAGAGAGATCGGAAATGAAGTCCTGACAGTCGATGGCCTGACAAAGACTATTGATGGAAAGAAGGTTCTCGACAATATCTCATTCGTAGTCGGACACGATGACAAGATCGCATTTGTTGGTGGAAATGAAGCAGCAAAGACAGTCCTTTTCGAAATACTGACAGGCAATATGGAGCCGGACAGCGGAAGCTACAAATGGGGTGTGACGACATCGCAGTCATATTTCCCTAAGGATAATTCAAAGATTTTTAATGACAATGACATGATCATCGCCGACTGGCTTACCCAGTATTCTGAGATAAAGGATGCGACATACGTCCGCGGATTCCTGGGCAGAATGCTCTTCGCAGGTGAGGATGGCAATAAGAAGATGAAGGTGCTCTCCGGAGGAGAGAGAGTCCGCGTGCTTCTGTCGCGTATGATGATAGAGGCATCGAATGTCCTGATCCTCGATGAGCCTACAGACCATCTGGATATGGAGTCGATTACGGCACTGAACCAGGGACTCATTAAGTTCAAGGGGGTCATCCTTTTCTCATCACGAGATCACCAGATAGTTGAGACCACTGCGAATCGTATCATGGAGATCCTTCCGGACGGCAGCATGATCGACAAGATCACTACATACGACGAGTATCTCGAATCAGATGAGATGGCCCGTAAGAGAACGGTCTACAATACTACTGATGATGAGGAATCAGACGACTGATTCGAAAAAGTATAAAAAAATCCTTGACATTGCCTGCTTCTTTTGGTAAACTATTCAAGTCGCCTGAGAGAAAGCAAAGTGCATGATCAAAGGGGCCCCCAGAAAGCCTGCTTTCTGGGGAGAGGAGACACGATGGAGCGGCTTGCATGTCTGTCTGCTTTTCAAGACAGACATGCAGAAGCGGAGTCCGTGTCGACGAGGGATCTTAGCTCAGCTGGGAGAGCATCTGCCTTACAAGCAGGGGGTCACAGGTTCGAGCCCTGTAGGTCCCATTTATATCTGCATTCCAGAGCAGATATGGCGAGATAGCTCAGTTGGCTAGAGCACACGGTTCATACCCGTGGTGTCAAGAGTTCGAGTCTCTTTCTCGCTAGTTAAGTTAAGGTTGAAGGGCTGTTGCATCGTTGATGTGACAGCCCTTTGTGGTATGAGGTATTATATGAGAATAGGAAACGGATACGATGTGCATCAGCTCACCGAGGACCGTGATCTGATCATCGGAGGAGTGAGGATACCTTATGAAAAGGGGCTTCTGGGACATTCCGACGCAGATGTGCTTCTGCACGCGGTGATGGATGCACTGCTCGGTGCGGCAGGTCTTGGTGACATAGGTCTTCATTTTCCCGATAATGATGATAAGTATAAGGGAGCTGATTCACGCAAGCTTCTGAGAGAGGTCAGGCAGAAGCTTCTCGACGAGGGATATGTGGTCGGAAATATAGATGCGACGATCATTGCCCAGGCACCAAAGATGCGTCCGTATATCGATCAGATGAAAAAAAACATCGCAGAGGATTTACAGATTGCCGAAAATATGGTAAATGTAAAGGCGACAACAGAAGAGCATCTCGGATTTACCGGAAGAGGCGAGGGTATCTCGGCCTCTGCAGTATGTATCATTGAGTCGCTCTACGAAGCTGGAAGGCCTATAAACTCAGGCTGTGGCGGATGCCCGATGAGAAAATAAGGAGATCTTTATGATTAAGATTTACAACACGCTTTCAAGAAGAAAAGAAGATTTCGTACCTATCGAAGAGGGAAAGGTGCGGATGTATGTCTGTGGACCTACTGTGTACAATTATATTCATATAGGCAATGCCCGTCCGATGATCGTATTTGATACAGTCCGCAGATATTTTATATACAAGGGCTATGATGTGAACTATGTATCGAATTTCACCGATGTCGATGACAAGATCATCAGGGAAGCCAATGCAGAAGGCAGGAGTGCTCAGGAGATAGCAGAGTTCTATATTGCTGAATGCAAAAAAGATATGGAGGCCATGAATATCATGCCGGCAACGACCAATCCACGTGCGACCCAGGAGATAGACGGCATGATCGACATGATACAGACCCTCATAGAAAAGGGTGATGCATATGTGGCAAAGGACGGCACAGTCTATTACAGGACCAGAAGCTTCAGGGATTACGGCAAGCTTTCCCATAAGAATATAGATGATCTCGAGGCTGGGCACCGTAATATCAAGGTGACCGGTGAGGACAAGGAGGATTATCTCGACTTCGTGCTCTGGAAGCCAAAGAAGGAGGGTGAGCCATACTGGAAGTCTCCGTGGTGTGACGGAAGACCGGGCTGGCACATTGAGTGCTCAGTGATGTCAAAGAGATATCTGGGAGACACAATAGATATCCATGCAGGTGGCGAGGATCTTATTTTCCCTCATCATGAGAATGAGATCGCCCAGTCAGAGGCTGCAAATGGAGTGCCATTCGCCCACTACTGGATGCACAATGGTTTCCTGAATATAGATAATAAGAAAATGAGCAAGTCTCTTGGCAATTTCCTTCTCGTAAGAGAGATTCTGAAGAGATACAACGCTGATGTGCTGAGATTCTTTATGCTAAGCGCCCAGTACAGGAGCCCTCTCAATTATTCTGAGGAGTTGATGGAGTCTGCAAAGAACGGTCTTGACAGGATCCGCACGGCAGGTGACAGATTAAAGGATCTCATCGCAAATGCCACTGTCATGGAGATGACCGAGGAAGAGGACGAGCTTCTGGATACTACGAAGGACTATGTAGAGAAGTTTGAGGCAGCAATGGATGATGATTTCAATACAGCGGATGCCATTGCAGCCATCTTCGAGCTCGTGAAGTTTGCCAATACCAAGCTTGATGAGGACAGCTCTGCCGGAATCCTGATGAAGGTTTTTGAGAAGATCGAAAAGTTGATGGGAGTTCTCGGACTTGAATTCACAATAGATCATGATGATCTCGATTCTCATGTTCAGGAGATGATTGATAAGAGGCAGCAGGCCCGTAAGGAGAAGAACTTCGCACTTGCTGACCAGATCCGTGACGACCTCCTGAAAGAAGGAATCGAGCTGATGGATACCAGGGAAGGTGTCAAGTGGAAGAAAATCTGAGCTTCGAAAATCTGAGACAGGTCTTCGATATGCCGGATATCGACCTGAAGACATATTCACCGCTGTCACTGGCTTTTCTTGGTGATGCAGTGTATGAGATCATTGTGCGTTCAATCGTGACCGGAACAGGAAATAATCATCCGAACCGTCTTCACAATATGAGTGCACATATAGTAAAGGCGCAGTCACAGCGGATGATGGTCGAGGCTCTTGAGCCATCTTTTACAGATGAGGAAAAAGATATCCTGAGGCGTGGCCGCAATGCGAAGAGCTACACTCATGCGAAGAATGCAAGCGTAGCTGACTACCGTATGGCAACCGGATTCGAGACACTGCTCGGATATCTTTTCATCAAGGGTGATAATGACCGTATTCTCACACTTATCAGGAAGGGATTTGATGATACCGGACTTCTTGATATCAGACCATCCGACAGGGAAGAGACGAATAAGTGACAGGTGTCATTTTTTGAAGGAAGAAATATATGCATGACGAAAGTACAATTATAGAGGGCCGCAATGCCGTCATAGAAGCACTGAGAAGTGATGTGACGGTTGAGAGGGTATTTGTCCAGAAATCAAGCTACGACGGACCTATACACACGATCATCCGTGAGACGAAGAAGCAGGGAATCAGGACTGACTTCGTCGATAAGTCAAGGCTGGATGAGATCTGTCCCGACAGAAAGCACCAGGGAGTTGTGGCGTATGTGGCTGCTTTTTCCTATTCTACAGTCGATGATATCCTCACGAGGTCACAGGAAAAGGGCATGGATCCGTTTATCTTTATCTTAGACGAGATTGAGGACCCTCACAATCTCGGAGCGATCATCCGTACAGCCAATATGGCAGGAGCAGATGGCATCATAATTCCGAAGAACAGGGCAGCAGGACTTACAGCGTCGGCCGTCAAGGCTTCGGCCGGAGCCATTGCCTATACACCGGTTGCGAAGGTGACGAACCTCTCACGCACGATCGATGAGCTGAAGGAAAAGGGAATCTGGGTCTATGCCTGCGATATGGATGGCGAGAGCGTTTACAGGACATCACTCACCGGACCTCTTGCTATAGTGATCGGAAATGAAGGAAAGGGCATCAGCAAGCTGGTGAAGGAAAAGTGTGATGCTGTGATAAGCATTCCTACATTCGGAGATATTGATTCACTTAATGCATCGGTATCATGCGGCGTTGTAGCTTTTGAAGCCGTAAGGCAAAGGAGTAAGAAATGAAATCTTTTTTTAAAAAATTATCAGTAGTTCTGGCAGCAGCATGTGTAGCTGCATCGGTTCCGGCCTTTGAAATGCCGGTTCTGGCAGCGGATCAGACAGACGGTCTGGAAACGGTAGAGCTGTATCCGGAAGGGTATGAGGGATCGAATAAGGATTTCAATAACATCGCATATTATACAGAGGCCGGTGGATATCACATCATCCTTCATGAGGGAACGTATTATATCAATGGCCAGCTTCGACTGAACAGCAATACCTATCTTGATGCTACAGGATGCAAGATGATCGAGACGAAGAACGGTTCGAGACTTCTGACGCAGCCATACGACCGGGACGGATACAAGCAGGCAAAGGGATTCGGAAGTATCCATGATGTAACGATCAATGGTGGTACCTGGGTCGGCACTAAGAAGCTTCTGGACAGCAATGTCAATGTGAAGAATGGTCAGAAGACCGGAGCTAACGTAATCAATTTCTGGCATGCAAAAAACATCACGATCGAGAATCTGTCAGTCTATAATGAGTACAACGCGCATCTGATAGAACTCTGCGGCGTGAAGAACGGCAAGATCCTGAACTGCAATATCGGCTGCTATAAGAAGAATGGAAAAATGAAGCGCGGCTTCTCGACCGGTGATAAGCTGAGAGGCGCTATACAGCTCGATTTCTGCTCGAAGAGTGGCAACAGATCCTCACAGCCATTTGATGGCACGACCTGTCAGAATATCACCATCAAGGGGAATTATATCTGGCATCCTACAGCCATACAGATAGCAAATGATTCCAGGAAGAAGACGAAGAATGTCACGGTAAAGAATAATACCCTCCGCTGCAAGAATAAATGGGTCAGCGGCAGGATGAATAAGGTCACCGGCTTCAAGCAGTCGGGAAATAAGGTGAAGAAATTCTGATGATATATCTCGATAATGCAGCAACCACGCAGATGAAGCAGGAGGTTCTCGATGAGATGATGCCGTATTTCCGTGAGTATTACGGGAATGCATCGGCCGTGTACGAGCTCGGGAATAAGAGTAAGTACGCCATAGATGTCGCCCGTGACAGGGCAGCAGCTCTGCTTCATACTAAGGCGGAGAGAATATTTTTTATATCGGGCGGCTCGGAATCTGATAACTGGGCAATAATCAAGGCGGCTGAAATGCTTAAGTGTAAGGGTAAGCATCTGATCACCTCTTCAATCGAGCATCCGGCTGTCATCAATACAATGAAAGCGCTTGCTGACGCAGGCTTTGAGGTGACATTTCTTCCGGTAGATGAGAAGGGCCTTGTCTCAGTCAGAGATGTGAAAAATGCGATAAGAGACGATACTATTCTTATCTCGATCATGACTGCAAATAATGAGATAGGCACGATCGAGCCGATAGCAGAAATCGGTGCACTGGCTCACGAGCATGGAATCCTTTTTCATACGGATGCAGTCCAGGCCTTCGGGCAGATTCCAATAAATCCTGATGAGATGAATATCGATATGCTCTCTGCAAGCGCTCACAAGATATATGGACCGAAGGGAGTAGGATTACTATACCTCAGCCCGAAGGCTTCACGCATCAGGTCGCTTATTCATGGCGGAGGACAGGAGAGAAATAAGAGGGCCGGCACAGAAAATGTACCAGGAATTGTCGGATTCGGTAAAGCATGCGAGCTCGCAGCATTTACTGTCAACGAGAGAATGCAGAAGGAATCCGAGCTGCGTGATTATTTTATAAAAAGAGTTCTGGAGGAGATCCCTCTCACCTGCCTGAACGGGGCAGAAGGCAGGGACAGGCTTCCGGGAAATGTGAATATAGGCTTTAAATTCATAGAGGCCGAGTCAGCACTTATCCTACTCGACCAGAAGGGCATAGCGGCATCAAGCGGTTCAGCCTGCACAGCCGGAAGCATCGATCCTTCTCATGTCCTTCTGGCAATCGGACACAATGAAGATGAGGCACGCGAATCACTCCGCTTCACGCTTTCGGATGTAACGACACAGGAAGAGCTTGACAGAACAGTGGATATTTTGAAAGAGACAGTCGATATGCTCAGAAGCGCAAACGTACTCTATCAGAGATGAAAAAGGGGACGGGTCCCTTTTTCATCTTTTTGATCAAATTTTTAAATATATGGCTAAGGTAGTAGTTGGAATGAGTGGCGGCGTCGATTCATCGGTGGCCGCTTATTTATTAAAAAAACAGGGATATGACGTCATAGGAGTCACCATGCAGATCTGGCAGAATCCTGATCAGGCGTGCCGCCTGGAGGAGCGTGGCTGCTGCGGACTTTCTGCTGTTGAGGATGCGAGACGAGTAGCGCGCGTACTCGGGATTCCGTACTATGTGATGAACTTCAAGGATGATTTCAGGAAATATGTGATGGACTATTTCGTCGATGAATATAAGCATGGCAGAACGCCGAATCCATGCATCGCCTGCAACCGCTATATCAAGTGGGAAGGGCTTCTGAAGAGAAGCCTTGATATAGGAGCGAACTACATCGCAACCGGTCATTACGCCCGCATTGAGACACTTCCGAATGGAAGAGCAGCAATAAAAAATTCCGTGACAGCGGAGAAGGATCAGACCTATGTGCTCTATTCCCTGACGCAGGAACAGCTGAAGCATACACTCATGCCGGTCGGGGATTATGATAAGCCGACGATCAGAAGGATAGCAGAGGAGGCAGGCCTTCCAGTCGCCCACAAGCGGGATTCAGAGGATGTATGCTTTATACCGGATGGAGATACGGGAGCATTCCTTGATAGCGAGCTGGGCGATGAAGCACCAGGCGAGGGCAATTATATAGATAAGGATGGAAATATCCTAGGCAGGCACAAGGGCATCACTCATTATACAATAGGCCAGAGAAAAGGTCTCGGAGTCGCATTCGGACATCGGGTCTTCGTGCAGAAACTGGATGTGCCTCATAATGAAGTGGTACTCGGAGAAAATGAAGATCTGTTCACAGATACACTTGCAGCCGATAATCTGTGCTATATGAGTGAGGAACAGTTCTCTCCTGAAAAAACCTACATGGGGAAAATCCGTTACTCAGATCCGGGAACACCATGCCACATCAGATATAATGGTGACATCTTAGAAGTAACGTTTGAAAAAAAAGTCCGTGCCGTGACACCCGGACAGGCACTAGTCTTATATGATGGCGATTATGTTGCAGGTGGTGGTATAATAAGGTGATATTAAGGACGGCCGCAGCCTACAGACTCATTCTGACAGGCCTTCTGTCCATATACACATTGAAATACTCAAACCCGATTTCCTTAAGCTCCGGTATCACTTTCTCATACGCAATCCCCACATCCTTCGGCTCATGCGCATCCGCACCGAGGGTGATATCACGCCCACCTATGTCGTAGTAATACCTGAGAATCTGATATGATGGATTCGGCTCAGACATGCCATATCTGAAGGCACCGGTATTTACCTCAAGTGACTTGCCATGCATGATAAGATGTCTGAGAATAGCATCAATCTGTTCCTTATAATCTTCAAACGGGCAGTCAGCAGCAGGTGAGCCGAAATACTTAAGGCCGTATCTGACCACATAGTCGAGATGCCCGAGAGTATCGTATTCATCGAAGGCACGGATATTTTCAAGCACCTGATCAAAGTAGGTTCTGTAAGCATCCCGGACATTTATATTTCTATAGAAATCCTCATAGTAGGGGTCATATCCGTTTATCGCATGGACAGATCCAATGACGAAATCGAAATCATATTTTTTCAGAATCTCATGATGCTGCTGAGCCAGATACGGCTGAAGACCCATCTCAATCCCGATGCCGGTCTGAAAATCGCTGCTGCTATATTTTTTTCTTATAACAGGCATCTCATCCCAGTATTTCTCGAAATCCAAATCGAAAAGATGTGGCTTCTCTTTGTAGTCTATATCCAGATGATCAGTAAAGCAGATACCGCCAAGATTTCTCTTTTTAGCAGCAACTATCATATCAGCCGGCTCAGCCTCGCTATCTCCAGAGAACCTTGTGTGCATATGTGTGTCATAAAGCATAATGTGTGCCTCCTGGGATGAATTATATCACAGAAATATATCATGTGCCATGTGGAAGAAGGGCAGAGTGAAAAAAGCCTCTGCACATCTGACACAAAATAGATATTCTGTTAAAACTTTGTCAAACATAAAAATTAGACTTGAAAAATATAATCAAATTCGTTATAGTATATGTGTTTACGGAAATTGTTCCGAAGACAAAACAAAACTTACAGACGTAGGAGGAATTTACAAATGGCAGTAAGAGTAGCAATCAATGGATTTGGACGTATCGGTCGTCTTGCATTCCGTCAGATGTTCCAGGCAGAGGGATTCGAGATCGTAGCAATCAACGATCTGACAAGCCCGGAGATGCTTGCATATCTTCTGAAGTATGATTCATCACAGGGTCGTTATGCAAAGGCTGACACAGTTTCATTCTCAGATCACTCTATCACAGTAGACGGACAGGAGATCGAGATCTACAAAGAGGCTGATGCTCATAACCTTCCTTGGGGCAAGCTTGATATCGATGTAGTACTTGAGTGTACCGGATTCTACACCTCAAAGGCAAAGGCACAGGCTCATATCGATGCAGGTGCAAAGAAGGTAGTTATCTCAGCTCCAGCAGGAAATGATCTTCCTACAATCGTTTATAATACAAACCACGAGACGCTTACAGCAGATGACAACATCATTTCAGCTGCATCATGCACAACCAACTGCCTTGCACCTATGGCTAAGGCTCTTAACGAGCTCGCACCTATCCAGTCAGGAATCATGGTTACAATCCATGCTTACACTGGTGACCAGATGATCCTTGATGGACCACAGAGAAAGGGTAACTTCCGTCGTAGCCGTGCCGGCGCTGAGAACATCGTTCCTAACAGCACAGGTGCTGCAAAGGCAATCGGCCTTGTTGTTCCAGAGCTCAATGGTAAGCTCATCGGATCAGCTCAGCGTGTACCAGTACCTACAGGTTCTACAACAATCCTTACAGCAGTAGTAAAGGGTGACGTTACTGTTGATCAGATCAATGCCAAGATGAAGGCTTCAACAAACGAGTCATTCGGATACAACGAGGATCAGATCGTATCAAAGGATATCGTAGGCATGACCTATGGTTCACTCTTCGATTCTACACAGACAATGGTTCTTCCAGTAGGCGATGGAAACACAGAGGTTCAGGTAGTATCATGGTATGATAACGAGAACTCATTCACATCAAATATGTGCAGAACAATCAAGTATTTCGCAAAGTTCCTCAACAAGTAATTCTTGCGAACTAAAGACCTTGATCATTACAGGGGTCCGGCTTATGGGCCGGGCTCCTTTTTCTTTTGAAGAAAGGATTCCACAATGGGACTTAATAAAAAGTCAGTAGATGACATCAATGTAAAGGGCAAGAGAGTTCTCTGCCGCTGCGATTTCAATGTACCTCTGAAGAATGGTGAGATCACCGATGAGAACAGACTTGTAGCAGCTCTTCCTACAATCAAGAAGCTGATCGCAGACGGAGGCAAGGTAATCCTCTGCTCACACTTAGGAAAGGTAAAGACCGAGGAAGACAAGAAGACGAAGACTCTTGCACCGGTAGCAAAGAGACTTTCAGAGCTTCTCGGGCAGGAAGTAAAGTTTGCAGCAGATCCTGAGGTTGTAGGACCTAATGCAAGGGCAGCAGTAGCAGCAATGAAGGATGGCGAAGTTATCCTTCTCGAGAATACCAGATTCCGTCCTGAAGAGACCAAGAACGGTGAGGCTTTCTCAAAGGATCTCGCATCTCTTGCAGATGTATTCGTAAATGATGCATTCGGAACAGCTCACAGAGCTCATTGCTCTAATGTAGGCGTAGCTGAAGAGCTTCGTAAGGAGGGCAAGCCGGCAGTAGTTGGTTACCTCATGCAGAAGGAGATAGACTTCCTCGGTAAGGCTGTCGAGAATCCTGTACGTCCATTCGTTGCAATCCTCGGTGGAGCAAAGGTAGCTGATAAGCTGAACGTTATCTCAAATCTCCTTGAGAAGTGTGATACACTTATCATCGGTGGTGGAATGGCATATACCTTCATCAAGTCACAGGGCTATTCAGTAGGAAAGTCACTCTGTGATGATACAAAGATCGATTACTGCAAGGATATGATCGAGAAGGCACAGAAGCTCGGCAAAAAGCTTCTTCTTCCTGTAGATGCAGTAGTAGTAAAGGACTTCCCAGATCCTATCGATGCAAAGGTAGATACACAGGTTGTAGACATCAAGGCAATTCCAGATGATATGGAGGGCTGCGATATCGGACCTAAGACTGCAGAGCTCTATGCTAATGAAGTCAAGTCTGCAAAGACAGTTGTCTGGAACGGACCTATGGGCGTATTCGAGAACCCTACTCTTGCAGCAGGAACTCTGAAGGTCGCTCAGGCTATGGCAGATGCTGATGCTACAACGATCATTGGTGGTGGTGATTCAGCAGCCGCTGTAAACCAGATGGGACTTGGCAGCAAGATGAGCCATATCTCAACAGGTGGTGGAGCTTCACTTGAGTTCCTTGAGGGTAAGGAGCTTCCAGGAATCGCAGCAGCAGATGAGAAATAAGGTTTTAGGATATAGGATATAGGGGATAGGGGATAGGGACTGCCTGGTCCCTAAATCCTGACCCCTGACCCCTAATATAAGGAGAACCAGGAAATGAGAAAGAAAATTATCGCCGGAAACTGGAAGATGAACGAGACTCCGAGCGAAGCTTTAAAGCTCGTTGAGACTCTTAAGCCTCTGGTTAATAATCCGGATGTAGATGTAGTTTATTGCGTACCTGCAATCGATATCGTACCTGTGGCAAATGCAGTAAAAGGTACTAATGTCCATGTGGGTGCTGAGAATATGTACTTCGAGGAGAAGGGCGCATATACCGGTGAGATTTCAGCCGCAATGCTGAAGGACGCAGGTGTAGAGTTCGTAATCCTCGGACATTCAGAGAGAAGAGGATATTTCCTCGAGGACGATGCCCTTCTGAATAAGAAGGTAAAGAAGGCATTTGAGGCTGGTCTTACACCTATCCTCTGCTGTGGTGAGTCACTCGAGCAGAGAGAGCAGGGCATTACCCTTGACTGGATCCGTATGCAGATCAAGCTTGATCTCGCAGGTGTGACAAAGGAGCAGGCAGCTTCTATGGTCATCGCTTATGAGCCAATCTGGGCCATCGGAACAGGCAAGACTGCTACAGCTGATCAGGCTGAAGAGGTCTGCAAGGCTATCCGTGAGACTATTGCTGAGGTTTATGATACAGACACAGCAGAGAAGATCAGAATCCAGTATGGCGGATCAATGAACGCCGGCAACTGCAAGGAACTTCTTGCAAAGCCTGATATCGATGGTGGTCTGATCGGCGGTGCTTCACTGAAGCCTGACTTCGGACAGATAGTAAATTATAATAAATAATAAAGAATTTAGTTGATTTTCTACGCGGTTTGAAGTAGAATCAAAAAGTTGGTATTCTGCTTTTACAGGGAAGGCAGTGTATCATACAACAAATTTTCAAAGCACCTGTCCAAATGCGTCTTGGATGGGTGCTGTTTTTTATAGAGGTGTTTTTATGTCAGGGTACACACAGGAAGAGGCATTAGAGTACGTTGAAGAAAATGATGTGAGGTTTGTCAGACTCGCATTTTCAGATATGCTTGGGAACCACAAGAATATTTCTATACAGCCGGATATGCTTGCACAGGCTTTTTCACAGGGAATAGCATTCGATGCATTCAGAATCCTGGGATTCGATGATCCGAAGTACAGGGATCTGTATCTGGTTCCGGATCCTTCGACACTTTCAGTTCTTCCGTGGAGACCACAGACAGGAAGAGTAATAAGATTCTACTGCAATGTAGTGACACAGAATGGCACACCGTATCCGTATGATACGAGGAGGTTTTTGATGGATTCCATCAGGGAATGCAGGGATGCAGGATTCCTCGTGAGACTCGGACTCCGCAGTGAGTTTTATCTGTTCAAAAATGATGAAGACGGTACTCCTACACTGGAGCCGATGGATCATGGAACCTACTTCGATGTGGCTCCTCTCGATAAGGGAGAGAACATCCGCCGTGAGATCTGTCTGTCGCTGTCAGATATGGATGTCGCTCCCAGGTCGAGCCATCATGAGACAGGCCCGGGACAGAATGAGATCGAATTCCGTGCATCGGGAGCACTACAGAGTGCAGACCATTTCATGACTTATAAGAATGTAGTGACTACGATAGCAGCCCGTAACGGCCTTACAGCCTCATTTGAGCCGAAGCCGCTGGAGGGAATGCCGGGAAACGGGTTCCATCTTCAGATAGCACTGTTCAGGGGAGCTGAGAATCTTTTTGATACGGATCCGGATACCGTATTGGCTTTTATGGCAGGTGTTTTCAACCGTATCCGCGATATAACTGTTTTCTTAAACACCAGAAAAGAGTCATATCTCAGATTCGGAGAAAACGAGGCACCGAAGTACCTGACCTGGTCGCACCAGAATGAGTCAAGACTGTTCAGGGTTCCGCTGGTATCAGACAGGTATGAGTACTGCCTGCTGCGTTCGCCGGATTCCATGCTTAATCCATACATCGCATTCGCAATGGTGATCCAGGCCGGACTCCTCGGGGTGAAGAATAAGGAGAAGCTTCCTGAGCCACTGGAGAAGCCGGGCTATACTATTTCTGATGAGGAAAGAAAAAAGTACCAGAAGCTTCCTTTATCGCTCGGAGAGGCTATAGATGTGGCGAGAGAGTCGGAGTTCCTGAATGATGAAAAGAGAAAGGCTATCACAGACCGTTTCCTTGACACACTGAAGGATAACGAGCTGTAAGTGGAGGTAAACCGTTGGAAAGAGCTTTGATTATCACTGATGCTCCGAAGGCGATGAAATTCTTCAGGGACTTTCTCGAGAACTATGGCTGTGAAAAGATAAGGCTTGCGGCGACTGTGGAGGATGGCAGGCAGGCAATGTCGGAATTTTCACCGGATGTCTGCATCATCAATGCCCCAATAGGGCACGAGGACGGAGAAAGTCTGTCAGTCGAGCTCGCGGCCGATATGAGCTGTCAGGTGATACTCTTTATCAAGGAGGATTACTATAATGAGGTCTCAGGCTCGGTCGAAAAGGAAGGCGTCATGTGTCTTCCGAAGCCTATCAGTAAGTCGCTTTTTGCCAGAGCCTTAGGCTTCGCGGAGGCCGGCGACAGCAGAATGAAAAAGGCCTATCATGAGATAAAGAGGCTTGAGAAAAAGATTGAAGAGATGCGGCTTGTAAATCGTGCCAAGAGCATTCTTATGACTGAAAAGAGCATGTCAGAGCCTGACGCTCACCGCTACATCGAGAAGACTGCGATGGACAGAAGAGTGTCGCGTGGGCAGGTGGCAGAGGAGATTATAGATTTTTACACGACGTGAGTCAGGAGTTTTAAGTTCTGAGTACTAAGTTATGAGTTGAATGTTTTTTAATAATGATTTATAATCTATTGGTTATTTCGTAATTATACAGTATGAGTAACTCCGAACTTAGAACTAATAACTCAGATTGAAAGGAACAGAAATGGCAAAGAATACAAAGTTTGTTTTCGTAACCGGTGGTGTGGTTTCAGGACTTGGAAAAGGAATCACTGCAGCTTCACTTGGAAGACTCTTAAAGACCCGTGGTTACAAGGTCGCTTCAATGAAGCTTGATCCTTATATGAATGTAGATCCGGGAACCATGAGTCCGTACCAGCATGGCGAGGTGTTCGTCACTGAGGATGGTGCAGAGACAGACCTTGACCTTGGTCATTATGAGAGATTCATTGATGAGAATCTGAATAAATTTTCGAACCTGACCTCAGGTAAGGTATACTGGAATGTCTTAAACCGTGAGAGACAGGGTGAGTACCTCGGACAGACAGTTCAGGTCATTCCGCATATCACCGATGAGATCAAGCATTTCATCTATCTCGGATCAGAGAGTACCAATGCTGATGTTATGATCGTAGAGATCGGTGGTACGACAGGTGATATAGAGTCACAGCCATTCCTTGAGGCTATCAGACAGGTATCCCTTGAGAGAGGAACTGAGAATACACTTTTCATTCACGTGACACTGGTCCCGTTCCTTGCAGGCTCTAATGAGCACAAGAGCAAGCCTACACAGCATTCAGTCAAGGAGCTCCGTTCACTTGGTATCTCACCTGATATTATTGTAGCCCGTGCCAATGAGCCTCTTGAGCAGAGTATCAAGGACAAGATCAGCCTCTTCTGCAATGTCAAGAAGGACTGCGTGATCGAGAATACTACAATGGAGTCTCTGTATGAGGCACCTCTGATGCTTCATGACAATGGGCTTGATACCGTTGTATGCCGTGAGCTCGGCCTTGGCAATAAGAAGCCGGATCTCACAGAGTGGCAGAACCTCGTAAAGAGAATCCACAATCTGAAAAAGAACGTAAAGGTAGGTATCGTAGGAAAGTACGTTGCACTTCATGATGCATATCTGTCAGTCCGTGAGGCACTCTACCACGGCGGATATGAGAATGATGCAAATGTAGATATAGCATGGATCGATTCAGAGAAGATCACAGATGAAAATGTAGCCGAGACACTCAAAGGTCTTGATGGAATCGTGGTTCCAGGCGGATTCGGTGAGAGAGGAATCGAGGGAATGGTTGCAGCGTGCAGATATGCCCGTGAGAACAATATCCCATACCTTGGCCTCTGCCTCGGAATGCAGATCTCAGTCATTGAGTATGCCCGTGATGTAGCTGGAATTCCTGATGCCAACAGCCGTGAGTTCGATGAGAATGGCAAGCATCTCGTGATCGACCTGATGGAAGAGCAGATGCGCATAGTCCGCAAGGGCGGCACGATGCGTCTTGGAGCATACCCGTGCAAGATCGTAAAGGGTACAATGCTTGAAAAGGCATATGGCCAGCGTCAGGTAAATGAGCGTCACAGACACAGATTCGAGTTCAATAATGAGTATAAGGATGTCCTCACAAAGGCTGGTCTCAAGATCTCAGGAACTTCACCAGATGGTTCAATCGTTGAAGCTGTCGAAGAGCCGAAGAACCGTTTCCATGTAGGCGTTCAGTTCCATCCAGAGTTCAAGAGCCGTCCGAACAAGGCGCATCCGCTGTTTAGAGAGTTCATTACTGCATGTGTTAAGGCTGAAAGCTGATAGATGAGAAGATTCTTAGTTAAAAGTTCTGAGTTCTAAGTTATAAGCTATAAAATTAAAAGCCTTCCGGGATTATTAAATATCCTGGAAGGCTTTTTGTACTATAAACTCTGAACTTTGAACTTGAAACTAACTTCACTAAAACACCAGTCTCTTCACATCCTCAACCGGCATCTGCTGTCCGGTCCATTCATAGAATGAAGCAGCTCCCTGGAACAGGAGCATGTCTTCTCCATTTTTATACTGGCAGCCACATTCTCGTGCATATGACAGAAGTGTGGTTTCAGCCGGATGATAGATGATATCAGATACAAATAATTCAGGTCTCAGGAAATCTCTGGGCACGAGACTCGTCTTATCATCTTCCATACCTACATTTGTCGCATTTGTCAGTATATCAGATGAACCAATTGAAGCCTTCATTGCATCTGCATCATCCATAGGGAAAAGCTGCACTGAACAGTTCGTATTTGCATTAAGCTTTTCTGCAAACTCAGCAGTTTTTTCGTAGGTGGCATTTTTCCTTTTGAAAATATCTATCGACTTCATGCCTGAAAGCGCAGCCGATACTGCAATAGATGTTGCAGCACCTCCAGCCCCGAGCAGAGTCATTTTCTTATCATGATAGTCAAATCCGCAGTCCATCAGAGAGTCGAGATATCCTGCTCCGTCAGTAGTATGGCCGATCAGGACTCCGTCTTTATTGATCACGGTATTTACAGCACCAGCAAGTTCGGATGCTTTTGTAAGCTTGTCGAGATAGGGGATGACTGTTCTTTTGAATGGCATCGTCAGGTTGAAACCGCCTGCCTGAAGCAGTCGGAGTGATTCGACAGCGATTCCGATTTGGTCAGGCTCTATATCAAAGGCCAGATAGACCATATTAATCCCTAGAAGCTCTGCTGCCGTCGTGTGCATCCTTGGAGATATACTATGCTTCGCCGGGTGACCAAGGAGACAATACAGCCTGGTATGACCGTCAATATATGATCCTTTTAACTCACAACTCATAACTTACAACTCCGGACTTATCAAGCCTGTTCCGCTATCTCATACAGAAGCTTCTCAGAATCTTCCCATCCGAGGCAGGCATCAGTAATGGACTGGCCATACGTCTGATGGTCTGAGATCTTCTGGTTGCCTTCTACGAGGTAGCTCTCGATCATGACACCTTTTACGAACTGGTGGAGATCATATGAGAAGCGGCGGTTGTGCATGACTTCATGAACGATACGGATCTGCTGTTTGAACTGTTTGCCTGAGTTCGAGTGGTTCGCATCAATGATGGTTGCAGGATTGACTACGTCCATCTGATTGTACATTTCAAGGAGTCTCATCAGGTCCTCATAATGGTAGTTCTGAGTAGTATTGCCATGCTTGCTGACAGCACCGCGGAGAATCGTGTGTGCCAGAGGGTTTCCGCTTGTCTCAACCTCATATCCTGCAAAGGTGAAGTGATGTGGATGCTGGGCAGCATATACTGAATTGAGCATGACTGAGAAGTCACCGCTTGTAGGATTTTTCATTCCGCTTGCTACATCGAATCCTGATACAGTCAGTCTGTGGTGCTGGTCCTCAACAGATCTGGCACCTATGGCTACATATGAGAGCAGGTCATCGACATATACCCAGTTCTCAGGATAGAGCATCTCATCGGCGGCACTCATGCCATACTCGGCGATAGATCTGATATGCATGTGTCTCATGGCCTTGAGACCTGCGATCATATCAGGCTTTTCCATAGGGTCAGGCTGCGATGCTATACCCTTGTATCCTTCGCCGGTAGTACGCGGCTTGTTCGTATAGATACGAGGGATGACAAGCACCTTGTCCTTTATTTTCTCTGCAACCACTGAAAGCTTGCCTATATATTCGAGGACAGCATCCTCATTGTCGGCAGAGCATGGACCTATTATAGCCAGGAATCTCTTGTCCTTGCCGGTGATGATGTCGGCGACCTCCTGGTCTCTCTTTTTCTTGACAGCCTTCTGCTCGTCGGTAAGAGGCAGCTCCTCTTTTATTTCTTCAGGAGTAGGCATTTTTTTTAAAAAATTAAAGCTCATCTTTTTCTTTTTCCTGTTCCTTTCCTTGAATTAAGTGCTTTATTATGATAGAGTATTAAAGGCTTTTTGTCAATCAGATGGGGCGGAGGAGCGCTTATGAAAATAAGAAATCTGGAGATAAATAAGGGAAGACCGGCGGTATGCGTGCCGGTGACTGACCGGACGGCAGAGGATATAGTATCGCATGTCTCTGAGATTACGGAGCAGACGGATATAATCGAGTGGAGAATCGATTATTATGATGATGTGGATCGCTCTGCCATGATCCTGCCAGAGATCCGTGAAGCAGCAGGAGATAGGCCGCTTCTTGTGACACTTCGGACAGAGCAGGAGGGCGGGGAGTTCCGTGGCAATTCCTCAGGATACACAGATATCCTGAACAGGTGTGCTGCAGACGGGAATGCCGACCTTATTGATGTAGAGTACAGGGCTGTACCTGATATTGCCCGGCTGCTGGATTTTTTTCATGAAAAAAATGTGAGGTCAGTGGTATCTCATCATGATTTTCACGAAACTCCTGATGAAAAGGAAATGTATGCAATGCTTGAAGCAATGGCGGACACCGGAGCGGATATAGTAAAGCTTGCCGTGATGCCCCAGACAGTGCATGATGTGCTGGCACTGCTTTCTGTCACATACAGATTCCATGCGCTTCACCCGAAGACTCCGGTCGTGACAATGAGCATGGGAAGGCTGGGAGTCGTAAGCCGTATAGCGGGAGGCACCTTCGGCTCATGCATTACCTTCGGAGCAGACAGGGTGGCCAGTGCACCGGGGCAGCTGGAGTATCTCGAGCTGAGGCAGATACTCAGGATTCTTGATGAGGCAGGAAAATAATATGCAGATATATCTGATCGGATTCATGGGGACAGGCAAGACATCTACAGGAACAGAGCTGGCGAAGCTTATGGATAGGGAGCTTCTTGATTCTGATGAGCTGATAGTACAGCAGGAGGGGAAATCGATTCCTGAGATTTTTGCAGAATCAGGAGAAGAGGGCTTCAGAAAAATTGAGACAGAAATCTTTAGAAATCTTTCACAGAATGATAACGATTATATTATATCATGTGGAGGTGGAGCACCTCTCAGGGAAGAAAATGTCGCTCTCATGAGAAGAAATGGCAGGATAGTTCGTCTGACTGCAACCGCGCAGACCGTGTATGACAGGGTAAAGGGTGATGATAATCGTCCCCTTCTGCAGAGTGATGACCCGATGAAGAGGATACGGACTCTCATGTCAATGCGGGAAAGGGCATACTCAGAGGCTGCTGATATCACGGTATCTACGGATGGCAGGACTCCTCTCATGGTTGCGACTGAGCTTGCCCGTATCTTGACAAAATAGCATCATGTTGCTATCATTACTCTGTGCGATTTCTTATGAATTAAGAAGTCGTTTTTTGTAGGCGTAGCGCAGCTGGATAGCGCGTCAGACTCCGACTCTGAAGGCCGTGGGTTCGAATCCCATCGTCTACATTTCACTGCGAAGTATTCGAATCGTGATTTACAAGGATTGGAGATAGAAATGAAATTTTTAGATGAGATAAAGAATTTTTTTGCAAATAAAAGGCATACAGAGGCTATCATTCTTGCTGCAATCGTGGTAGTGATCCTGGCTCTGGTAATGGGCCATGCTGGCGGGAGAGAAACCGCGGCTTCAGGAGATGCAGCATCCGGTACAGCGGTGTCAGATACTGATAATGGATCATCAGGCGGGAAGCAGACCTCATATAAGAAGGAAGAGAAGGGATCTGATCTTCATGATCTGCTGACTGAGTATTATAAAGATTATGCGGCAGGAAATACAGATGATATAGAAAAGATAGCAAGCCCTGTTTCTGATATGGAGAAGAGCTACATCAGGTTCATGAGTGGACTTCTTGATTCGTATGATATCAAGCAGATCTATACGAAGGATGGAGCTGACAAGAATTCAAAGCTGGTGTCCGTGTATGTTCAGATGCATTTCAAGGATCTGAAATCTGCAGCTCCGGGACTTGACTTCTTCTATGTACAGCAGGATGAAAATGGTAAGCTTCAGATCAACAATCTGTACAGCTCCTTCAACCAGACGAATCATGAGAATGATATGGATCCGACCGTGGTCTCTGCAATTGCTTCATTCGAGGAGCAGAAGGATGTGGTAGATCTTCAGACAAAGGTTCAGAAGGAGTACAATGAGATTTCTCTTTCTGACAAGGACTTCGATGAATTCATGACCAAGACCTATCCTGACAAGGTAAAGGCATGGCAGTCCGACTACAGGAAGGATGCAAAGAAGGCTGAGGAAAAGGCAAAGAAGAAGGAAGCCGAGGAAAAGAAAAAGGAAGAGGAAGAGAAGACAAAGGAAGAGGAAGCCCAGAAGAAGGAGGATGAAAAGAAATCCGAGGAGAAGACCTCTGATGATACCTCTGACAAGAATACATACAAGACGACCACAGAGACGAATCTGCGTAAGAAGGCATCCATCGATTCAAAGATCATCAAGACCCTTGACAAGGGTACGAAGGTAGAAAAGGTCGAGACCGATGGCAAGTGGATGAAGGTGAAGTACAAGGATAAGACCGGATACATCAGGAAGATGTATCTGAAGAAGGTGAAGTCATCATCATCTGACTCCTCTGATTCGTCTGACAGCAGTTCATCCTCGAAGCCGAAGGAAGGAAAGAAGATTGTCCTGAAGGATACTGTGAATGTGAGAAAGAAGCCATCAACAGACTCGAAGAGGATCAACCTGGCCTATGCAGGAGATAAGGTGCTCGTGATCAGGAACCGTGATGACGGCTGGACGAAGATACAGTATCATTCAAAGAAGGGATACGTTAAGACGGAATATCTGAAATAATGGAAGAAATAAGAATCAATAAATATTTATCAGAATGTGGCTACTGTTCAAGAAGAGCCGCTGACAAGCTTGTAGAAGAGGGAAGAGTGACGGCTGACGGAAAGCCGCTGACGGTTGGTGATAAGGTGACAGAGGGCATGGATGTGCAGGTGGACGGCAGATCAGTAAAGCTTGAAACCACAAGAGTTGTCATTGCCTTCAATAAGCCGGCGGGCATTGTCTGCACATCAGACAAGAAGGAATCGAATAATATAATCGATGCGATTTCATATCCGGTCAGGATCTTTACGGTCGGAAGGCTTGACAAGGATTCGAGAGGCCTTATTTTTCTTACAAATGACGGAGACTTCATGAATCAGATGACCTCGGCGAGATATCATCATGACAAGGAGTATTATGTCACTGTGGACAAGGAAGTGACAGATGACTTCGTGAAGAGGATGTCGAATGGTATATATCTGCCTGAGCTTCACCAGAAGACCCGTAGATGTCAGGTAAAGAAGATCAGGTATGATGCATTTTCAATCACGCTTATGCAGGGACTCAACAGGCAGATCCGCAGGATGTGCAAGGCTCTGGATTATGAGGTGACTGACCTCCAGAGGATACGTGTCTCAAATATGAGACTTAAGGATCTGAACCTCAAGGAGGGCGAGTACCGTGAGCTGACTGAAGACGAGATAAGGAGTCTTGTTGTGAAATGACTTATGAAGAGTATCAGGAGCTGAGCAGTAGGATCAATTATCACATGGATCTCTACTACAATCAGAATCGGAACGAGATCAGTGACTACGAATATGACCAGCTGATGCAGCAGCTGAAGGCAGCTGAAAAGGAGCATCCTGAGTGGGTGACTCCTGATTCTCCTTCACAGAAGATAGGAGGCTCGGCGAAGCGTGAGGCCGGTGTCAAGGTCACGCACAGGGTTCCGATGCTTTCAATCGAGGATGTTTTCGATATCAATGAGGTACGGGCATACGTGGCAAAGGTTGTAGCCATGCATCCTGATGCCTCTTTTTCTGTTGAGAGAAAAATAGACGGACTTTCCATGACTCTCCGCTATGAGCATAGTGACGCAGACGACTATCTGCATCTGGTACTTGCAGAGACCCGCGGTGACGGTCATATCGGGGAAGATGTGACACTGAATGCCCGTGTGATTCCTGACGTAAAGGAAGTAATAGAACTGCCTTTTGATTATCTGGAACTGCGTGGCGAAGTCTATATGAGTCACGATGATTTCTTTAAGTACAATGATGAGATGGAAGCTGCCGGGAAGAAGCCTGCGGCGAATCCTAGAAATCTCGCGGCAGGAACTCTGCGTCAGCTGGATCCGAAGGTCACGGCTGAGCGCGGGCTCCGCATGTTCATCTTCAACGTGCAGGATGGTCCTGAAGACTTTATGGCTTCACATACCGCAGCTCTTGCTATGCTGAGTGACAAGGGAGTGCCAGTCGTATTCCATAAGAAATGTACGACTGCAGATGAAGTGGTCAATGCGATAAATGAGATTGGTTCCACGAGAGATGGTCTGCCATTTGATATAGATGGCGCCGTTGTAAAGATCGACCAGGTCGCATACAGAGCAGATTTCCCTGCCGGAGCGAAGTACAGTGCAGGTCACATCGCATTCAAATATCCACCGGAAGAGAAGCGAGTACGAATGGATGAGATCGAAGAGACTGTCGGTCGTACTGGAAAGATCGGCTTCATCGGTCATATTTCAGATGAGAAGACTGGAAAGCCAGTGAGACTCAATGGTACTAATGTGTCCAGAGTCACTCTTCACAATCAGGATTATATCAATGAGAACAGGATCGGAATCGGTGGTATTTATCTGCTGAAGAAGTCGGGCGACATCATTCCGAAGATCAGCGGAACTGTAAAGGATCCTGAGACAGTTTTTAAGATAAGTGACACCTGTCCTGTATGTGGACACCCGCTCACGAAAGAGGAAGATACAGCTGACTACTACTGTGTGAATCCGTCATGCCCTTCACAGCTTACACGTACGCTCAGCTACTTTACGAGCAGAGGATGTATGGATATTGCCGGGCTCGGTGAGAAGCAGATCCAGAACCTGATAGATGCAGGATACCTGAAGGACTTCACAGATATCTACAGACTTCATGAGCATCGTGATGAGCTGGTAGCTGATGGCATTATCGGCCGTGAGAAAAATACTGATAAGATACTTCAGGCTATTGAGAATTCCAAGACACAGGGGCCTGTGAGACTTCTTACTGCTCTTGGCATCAGAAATGTCGGCGGACGTACTGCTCAGACGCTGATTGATCACTATCATTCAATAGAGGCTGTCATGGCGGCTCCAAAGGGAGAACTGACTGAGATTCCTGATGTCGGTGAGACAATTGCAGAGGACATTGCAGAGTTCTTTGCTCAGGATGATACGAAGAAGCTGATTGAGGATCTGAAATCATTAGGACTTGTAATGGAAGCGGCGCCTGAAGAGAAGGGTTCTGCTCTTGAGGGTCTTACAATTGTTGTAACAGGTACTTTGCCTACACTTGGACGAAATGAAGTCAAAGAGCTGATTGAGAAAAATGGTGGCAAATGTACCGGTTCTGTGAGTAAGAAGACTAGTTATCTGGTTGCAGGAGAAGCAGCAGGCAGCAAGCTGACAAAGGCTCAGGAGCTGGGGGTTCCTGTTATAAGTGAGGCCGATCTGCTTTCAATGATAGAACAGAATTAAAGTTTTGAATATTGAAAAAACCTTGTTCAAGTGTTTAGATATAAAGGATTAAAGGAGTGATAGATATATGCCAATACGTACTCCGGCTGATATGCCAGTAAATGATATACTTGAACACGAGAATATTTTCCTGATGGACGAGAACCGTGCCATGCATCAGGATATCCGTCCGATTGAGATTGGTATCCTGAATCTGATGCCTCTGAAGGAGGATACTGAGCTGGCCCTTCTGCGTTCTCTTTCGAATACGCCTCTTCAGATAGACGTGACCTTCCTCTGCACGAAGTCACATATGGCTACTCACACATCAAAGAGCCATTTGAACAAGTTTTATGAGACATATGATGATATAAAGGACCGCCAGATGGACGGTCTCATTGTGACTGGGGCTCCGGTTGAGCTTCTGGACTTTGAAGAGGTCGATTACTGGGATGAATTTACCAAGATTCTTGACTGGGCCAAGGCCAATGTCACAAGTACTATGTTCCTCTGCTGGGGAGCGCAGGCCGCGATGTACTACTATTATGGTATAAAGAAGATTACTCTGCCAAAGAAGCTGTTCGGTGTCTATCCGCACAAGGTTCTTCACCGCAAGGTACCGCTTGTAAGAGGCTTTGATGACATTTTCTGGGCGCCACATTCACGGAATACCGAGGTCGACGATGAGGCAGTAAGAAATGATGACCGGTTCATCATACTTGCTGAATCAAACGAGGCAGGGATTTTCCTCTGCACGACCTGTGACGGCAGCGAGATATACTGCATGGGTCATCCAGAGTATGACCGCATGACTCTCGATAAGGAATACAAAAGAGATTTAGCAAAGGGCATCGACATCGACATGCCGGTGAACTATTACCCGGACAATGACATTACGCAGAAGCCGCTTCTCCAGTGGAGAGGTCATGCCAATACCCTCTATACGAACTGGCTTAACTACTATGTCTATCAGAACACCCCATACGAGATGAACCGGATCAAGAAGGAACTCATATAAGCACCGCCCTGAGGGGCGGTTTTTGCATTTGACATAACAAAAACTGCCCCCGGAGGGACAGCTTTACGCTTTAAACTATGAACTCATAACTTTTTTACTGGTTATTTGTCTTCTCGTTCTCTTTGACTTCCTTCATCTTCATAGCTCTGACCTTAAGTGGAAGGCCGAAGAGAGTGATGAATCCCTGAGCGTCATGGTGGTCGTAGAGATCACCTGTCGTGAAGCTTGCCAGGGACTCGTTATAGAGTGAGTAAGGAGATGTGGTTCCGGCCTTTATGATGTTTCCCTTGTAGAGCTCGAACTTGACTTCTCCAGTGACTGTCTTCTGGACGGTCTTAGTGAAAGCGATGAGACCCTCCATAGTAGGAGTGTACCACTTACCCTCGTATACGAGCTGAGCCATACGATTGGCGACATCTTTCTTGAAGTCCATTGTATCACGGTCGAGGCAGAGCTCTTCGAGCTGCTTGTGAGCCTCGCAGAGGATAGTTCCGCCAGGGGTCTCATATACGCCACGGCTCTTCATACCAACGACACGGTTCTCGACGATATCGATGATGCCGATGCCGTGCTTTCCGCCGAGACGGTTGAGCTCACGGATGATGTCGGCAACCTTCATCTTCTTGCCGTTTACAGAAGTAGGGACACCAGCTTCAAATGTCATTGTGACGAATTCACCCTGATCAGGAGCCTTCTGAGGTGTATTTGAAAGAACGAGCAGATGATCGTAGTTCGGCTCATTTGAAGGATCCTCAAGCTCAAGACCCTCATGACTTATATGCCAGAGGTTACGGTCTCTTGAATAAGACTGGTCTACTGAGAATGGAAGGTTGATGCCATGAGCCTTGGCATAGTCGATCTCATCCTGACGGGACTGAAGAGTCCACTTGTCATCACGCCATGGAGCGATGATCTTGATATCAGGAGCAAGAGCCTTGATTGAGAGCTCGAATCTGATCTGGTCGTTACCCTTACCTGTAGCACCGTGGCAGATAGCAACGGCATTCTCTTTTCTTGCGACCTCAACGAGCTTCTTTGCGATACCTGGACGAGCCATTGAAGTGCCGAGCAGATACTTATCTTCATATACAGCATCAGCCATAACGCAAGGCATGATGTAGTTCTCAGCGAAGTCATCAGTGATATCTTCGATATAGAGCTTGCTTGCGCCAGAGAGCTTTGCACGCTCATCGAGTCCGTCGAGCTCCTCTTCCTGTCCGCAGTCAACGCAGCAGCAGATTACATCATAACCATAATTTTCCTTGAGCCATGGGATGATAGCCGTGGTGTCAAGTCCGCCAGAGTAGGCGAGTACAACCTTATCCTTTGCCATTTCTTATTCCTTTCATAGAGAAAATTTTTTCGACCTCTATATATTACAACAACTCTGAATCTGTTTCAAGTGTAAATTTATACATTTTTAATGAATATTTACACATAAAACTATTGAAAACCGCCTTGCTTTGATGTATTATTATTCACATGCAAAAAATATATGGTTGTGCTATCATAGTAAGCGGAGTTTTATTATGATAAAGTACAGAGAAATGATAATAGAAGATTTCGACAGGGTGCATGAGCTCTGGATGTCAATACACGGATTCGGGATCAGAAGCATAGATGATTCAAAGGAAGGTGTGGAAGCTTTTCTTAAGAGAAACCCAGGATTTTCAGTAGTGGCAGAAGAAAATGGTGAGATAATAGGAAGCATCCTCTGTGGACACGATGGCAGGACAGCCTGCTTCTATCACGTGTGCGTACGAGAGGACAGGCGCAGGCAGGGCATTGGAAAGGAAATGTGTGTCTGGTGCATGAAGAGGCTGAACGAAGCACATGTGAATAAAATCTCACTCGTTGCATTCAAGGACAATACAGTCGGCAACAGTTTCTGGCAGGGAGAAGGCTGGAAGGAACGGGTGGATTTCAATGTGTATGATTTCTACCTTAATGAGAAAAATATTACTAGGTTTAATTGTTAATAGTTGTAAGTTCAAAGTTTTAAGTTTTAAGTTCTAGAGCATATAAAAGTAGTATATCCGGCTAAGAACTTAGAACTCAAAACTATGAACTCTATTCCCAGGAAGGAAGTTTTTATGGAAGTAATCAGTGGTGGTGTCACGAAGCCTAAGGGTTTTTTGGCTGCAAATACAGCGGCCGGAATCAAGTATGTAGATCGTGACGATATGGCGATGATAGTGAGTGAGTCACCATGTGTGGCGGCAGGTACTTTTACGAGGAATGTCGTGAAGGCAGCTCCGGTGCTTTTTGATAAAAAGGTAGTCGAGGAGTCCACAGACATTCATACAGTCGTGATCAATGCAGGAATCGCAAATGCCTGTACAGGTGAAGAGGGATTCGGCTACTGCAATGAGACAGCAAAGGCAGCACAGACGGCACTCGGATTCGGAGACAATTCTACGCTTGTAGCATCGACAGGAGTCATCGGAATGCAGCTTCCGATTGACAAGGTAAAGGCCGGAGTTGTAAAGCTGTCACAGAATCTGGGAGACACAGAAGAAGCCGGACTTAAGGCCGCACAGGCCATAATGACGACGGATACGAAGCCGAAGCAGTGTGCAGTCCATGTGCCAATGAGCGACGGAACAGAAGTCACGATAGGAGCAATGGCAAAGGGCAGCGGAATGATCCACCCTGATATGTGCACGATGCTCTGCTTTATCATGACAGACTGCAATATCGATAAGCAGCTCCTGCAGGAAGCACTCTCATCGGTAGTATGTGATACCTTCAATATGATATCTGTCGATGGAGACACGTCAACGAACGATACATGTGTAGTACTTGCAAATGGCGAGGCACACAATACGAAGATCACGACAGAAGATAAAGACTTCGCAGCATTCTCAGAGGGACTCTTCTATGTGGCAAGAGAGATAGCAATGAAGATGGCAGGAGACGGCGAGGGAGCCACAGCACTTTTCGAGGTAAAGGCCATCCACTGCCGCGACAAGCAGGAAGCAAAGACATTTGCAAAGTCGGTCATCACATCGAATCTGACCAAGGCAGCAATCTTCGGACATGACGCCAACTGGGGCAGAATCCTCTGTGCACTGGGCTATTCAGGAGCATCATTCGATCCAGCGAAGGTCGACATCATAGTAGAGAGCGTCAATGGAAAAATAGATCTGGTAAAGGACGGAGTCGCAACAGACTACAGTGAGGAAGCCGCCACCAAGGTACTTTCAGCTGAAAAAGTCACCTGCATCTGCGATATGAAGCAGGGCATCGCTTGTGCTACCGCCTGGGGATGCGATCTCACATACGACTATGTAAAGATAAATGCAGATTACAGAAGTTAAGAGTTAAGAGTTACGAGTCATAACTCGCAACTCATAACTCATAACTCACAGCTATACCAAGGAGCTAAGCTATGATAATGCGCAAAGACGAGATGCAGACAGTGATGAAGAAGGCCGAGGTTCTGATCGAAGCACTGCCATACATCCAGAGATTCAACAGGAAGATAATGGTCGTAAAGTACGGCGGTTCGGCCATGCTTGACGAGAACTTAAAGCAGCAGGTCATAAAGGATGTGACGCTTCTTAAGCTCGTAGGCTTCAAGCCGATCATCGTACATGGTGGCGGCAAGGAAATATCCGAATGGGTCAGAAAGGACGGCGGCGAGCCACAGTTCATCAATGGCCTGCGTGTCACAGACAGGCAGACAATGGATATAGCAGAGATGGTCCTGAACCGCGTGAATAAATCTCTTGTCACAATGGTAGAGAAGCTCGGTGTCAGAGCCTGCGGAATCAGCGGTAAGGACGGCGGACTCCTTAACGTTGAGAAAAAATACGCAGATGGCCAGGATATCGGATTTGTCGGAAACGTAAAGAAAGTAGATCCTAAGATTCTCTATGACCTTCTCGACAATGACTTCCTCCCGATCGTATGCCCGATCGGAATGGATGATGACTACAATACGTATAATATAAATGCCGATGATGCAGCAACAGCAATAGCAGAGGCCATGGGAGCCGACAAGCTCGTATTCCTCTCGGATACACCGGGAGTGCTTAAGGATAAGGACGATCCTGATTCACTGATTTCAGAGCTGTCAGTCACAGAGGCTAAGGAACTCATAGATGACGGTGTGATCCAGGGAGGCATGCTACCGAAGGTCAAGAGCTGTATCGGAGCGATAAATAACGGCGTACACAGAGTCCATGTGCTTGACGGAAGAATCGAGCACTGTCTGCTCCTTGAGTTCTTCACCAACAAAGGAATAGGAACAGCAATTTTATCAGATAATGAGGAAAGATACGATGAACAAGAATGAGTATATGAAAGAAGCAGGGTCACATCTGATCCATGTATATAACCGTTTTCCTGTAGTTTTTGAAAAGGGAGAAGGTGTATATTTATACGACACCGATGGAAAGAAGTACTTAGACTTCGCCAGCGGCATCGGAGTCATGGCATTCGGCTACAATGATAAGGAATACAATGATGCCCTGAAGGCACAGATAGACAAGATAATCCATACATCCAATCTCTTCTACCATGAGCCTCTTCTTCCAGCAGCAGAAAAGGTCTGCGAAATAAGCGGAATGGACAGAGTATTCTTTACAAATTCAGGAGCAGAGGCAATTGAAGGGGCGCTTAAGACTGCAAAGAAATATGCGTACAAGAAGCATGGCAAGGGCAATTACGAGGTCATCGCAATGGAAAACAGCTTCCATGGACGTACAGTAGGAGCAGTCTCAGTCACAGGAACGACTCACTACAGAGAGCCTTTCTATCCTCTGATGGACGGTGCAAGGTTTGCCAATTTCAATGACCTTGACAGTGTAAAGAAGCTTATAGATAAAAATACCTGTGCCATAATCACAGAAACAGTCCAGGGCGAAGGCGGAGTCACTCCTGCTACAAAGGAATTCATGCAGGGACTTCGCAAGCTCTGTGATGAAAATGATATCCTCCTCATTATTGATGAGATCCAGTGCGGAATGGGACGTACAGGAACTACATATGCATTCGAACAGTATGGTGTGAAGCCTGATATCCTGACAACAGCCAAGGCTCTCGGAGGTGGGGTGCCGGTAGGAGCTTTTCTTGTGACTGAAAAAGTCGCAGCAGATTCGCTTGAACCGGGGGATCATGGCAGCACATATGGTGGCAATCCATTTGTACTTGCAGCAGTCAGCAAGTCAATCGATATCATCGAAGGCAGAAAACTCCCACAGCATGTAAAGGAGTTTACACCGTATTTTGAAAAGATCCTTGACTCATTTACAGAGAAGTATGATTTCGTAAAGGGTCACAGAGGACTCGGATTCATGCAGGGCCTCATCATCGATAAGAGCATCCCGGTCGGTGAAATATTGAACAAAGCTTTAGAAGAGGGACTTGTCCTTATTTCGGCCGAAGGCAATCTTGTCCGCTTCCTGCCGCCACTTATCATGGACAAAGCCGGATTTGACGAAATGGAAGAGAAATTAAATAAAGTTTTTGTCACCTTTTAATCTTGTCAAAACTGTTTTTATCATTTAGAATATAAAGAGCAGTCACCGGATACTCCATGAAAGGAGATCCGATTTATGAAAATTAAATATTTTATACCTGTTGTATTATGTATTCTATGCCTGTCCTCCTGTGGCACGACGTCCTATCTGGAGTCAGAATCAGATGCAGTAAAGACTGAAAGCATATCATCTGTTTCAGAGGAGCAGAAGGAATCAGCTCAGATATTTGTGCAGATTGAGGGGGCTGTGGAGAAGCCTGGAGTATATCAGATGTCTGATGGAGACCGGGTATTTGCCCTTGTCGAAAAGGCAGGTGGATTCAGAAAGGATGCTTATACGGCTGATATCAACCAGGCAGAGGTCTTATCAGACGGGCAGAAGCTTATCGTCCTGACAAGTAAGGAGCAGAAGGCACAGCAGTCTGCTGGGTCAGATGGTGGAAGTGCGCAGGCCTCAGATGGAAGGATCGATATCAATAAGGCGGGAGCCGAGGAGCTTACCACCATTAGCGGCATCGGTCCCGCAAGGGCAGAAGCGATCATAGCATACAGAGAGCAGAATGGCAGATTCAGTAAGCCTGATGATATTACCAAGGTAAGCGGCATCGGAGAGAGTACCTATAGCAGGATAAAGGACAGGATAAAGGTTTAGGGATTATGGCGCGCGTTCTGATAGTAGATGATGAAGAGCATATTATAAAGGGAGTGAAGCTTGTTCTGGAGCATGACGGTATGGAATGTGATACCGCTCATGACGGGCAGGAGGCTCTCGATAAGGCACTGAGCGAGGATTATGATATCATACTACTTGATCTTATGCTCCCGAAGGTAGATGGATATGAGGTCTGCCAGCGTATCAGGGAGAAGTCGCAGGTTCCTATCATCATGCTTACAGCCAAGGGCGACGACATGGACAAGATAATGGGACTGGAGTATGGGGCAGATGACTATATCACGAAGCCGTTCAATGTCCTTGAGGTGCGTGCGAGAGTGAAGGCAATTCTCAGGAGAACCCAGCATACAGAGGCACCACAGGAGACTCTTGAGAGCGGAGATATCCGTATAGATACAGACAGCCGTCGTCTTTTCATCAAAGGCAAAGAGATAAATCTCACGAGCAAAGAATTCGAGATGCTTTATCTCCTTGTGAGCCATCCCGGCAAGGTATATAGCAGGGATGCACTTCTGAAGGAGGTATGGGGTGAGGATTTCCCTGGTGACGCGCGTACTGTGGATGTGCATATCAGGAGGCTCCGTGAGAAAATAGAACCGAATCCGTCAGAGCCGAAGTATGTTCATACCAAGTGGGGACTCGGATACTATTATCAGAAATGAAGCTCGTAAATTTTCTCCAAAACAAATTTCATAGCATGAAGGCAGCGATATTTATCGCGCTGCTGCTAATAGGAATTATCCCCGGTGTGATCATCGGGGGCATTTTCTTTAGAATGTATGAGAGCAGGGCTCTGGATACTGATACGGTTTCAATGACGAATCAGACGCAGCTTCTTTCAGATCAGATCTTATCGACTGGATATCTGAAGAATAACGAGGTTGATGAGATCAACACCCAGCTGAAGGCACTCGGGAATATCTATTCCGGCAGGATCATCATTATAGATGATTCGCTTCGTGTAGTCCGTGATACATACGATCTGAGCGAGGGAAAGACCTTCGTATGGGAAAATGTGATCCTGTCACTCAGAGGTCAGAGGACATCAGTTTATGACAGGGTCAGTCACTGTCTCATCATCACGGTTCCAATCCAGAAAAACGATTCATCGAATAGTATAGAGGGTGTCATACTCATCACGAAGTCAACCGATAATATGGAGCAGAGCATATCCTTCTACAGGAATCTGCTTCTGTATCTGTCACTTGTCGCTATAGTAGTGGCATTTGTCCTTGCGATAATACTGTCAGAGAGATATACGAAGCCTCTGGGAGAGCTGTCTGATGATATCAGGAATTCACAGGCTCTGCACGATGAGGTATCTGTGGATGATTTCTCGGAGACTTGTGATATTTCAAGGAATTTCAATGAAGTCATGCAGAAGATGAGGGATATTGATGAATCCAGACAGGAATTCGTATCGAATGTGTCCCACGAGCTGAAGACCCCTCTGACATCAATGAAGGTTCTTGCTGATTCGCTTAATGCAATGGAGGATGAAGCCACGATCGATATGTATCAGGACTTCATGCATGATATCACGCAGGAGATAGACAGGGAGACGAAGATCATCAATGACCTGCTGTCGCTTGTGCGAATGGACAAGTCAGGTGCTACGCTTAATATTTCCTCTGTAAATATAAATGACATGCTGGAGGCTCTGCTTAAGAGACTTGGGCCTATTGCTGAGAAGCAGAATGTGGAGCTGGTGCTGGAGAGCTTCAGACCGGTCACGGCGGAGATTGATGAGGTAAAGTTTTCTCTTGGAATCATGAATCTCATCGAGAACGGTATCAAGTACAACAATCCTGGTGGCTATGTCCATGTGACGCTAAATGCTGATCATCAGTATTTCTATATCAGTGTCGAGGACAATGGAATGGGAATTCCGCAGGATTCGATCGAGCATATTTTTGACAGGTTCTATCGTGTAGACAAGTCTCATTCAAGAGAGATCGGAGGCACAGGACTCGGACTTGCGATCACGAAAAATGCAATAGAAATGCACAAGGGTCAGATAAAAGTTCACTCAGAGGTCGGAGAGGGTACCACCTTCGATGTCAGGGTACCATTAAATTATATAAAGGAGCAGTCATGAGAAAATTATTAAAAAAATTAAACGGCATACTGCTCTGTGTCTGCATGATCATTGTTGCGGCTTCATGTGGTTCGTCCGGGAAATCACAGAAGAAGCACAGCCCTGATGAGATCCAGGTATTCTATCTGAATCAGATGAAGACCTCGCTCTCGCCGGTCAGTATGCACATTGATGGTAGGACTACCCATGAAAAGGTAAAGAATATCCTTAAGCTTCTTTCTACGCCTCCAAAGGATGCGGATTACACGAATTCCATTCCTTCGAATATCATGGTGAGGTATTTCCAGATAAAGGATCGGGGCGTTACAATCTCGTTTACCCGCTCATACCGCAATATGAATAAGGTCAATGAGGCCCTGATGAGAGCCTCGGTCGTGAAGACATTAGTCCAGCTTGATACCATCGATAATGTGACCTTCAGGGTGGTAAAGGATGCGATCACCGACAGCCAGGGCAATGCAATCGGAGCAATGACGGCTGAAACCTTTGTCGATGACTTTGATTTTGAGCAGGATTCCACAAGGGCGCTAGATCTGGTGCTGTACTGTCCGGCGGCTGATGGAAGCGGTCTGATAAAGGAGACCAGAGGTGTCCATATCAATGAAAATATCCCGGTGGCGCAGACAGTGATGCAGCAGCTGCAGAAGAAGCCTGATTCATCGGATGCTTGCGCTACGCTTCCGTCATCGGTCAAGGTGCTTTCTGTAAATGTAAATGATGGTATCTGCTATGTGGATCTCGACCAGTCGATTGACAATATAGACAGCAAGGTTTCCACTAATCTGAGAATCTATTCAATAGTGGATTCACTATGTGAGCTTGACCAGATCAGCAGAGTTCAGATCCTTGTAGGCTCCGGAAATTCTGCGTCCATCATTACAGATGATGAGAAAAATGGTACCTATAGTCCTAATCTTGATTTCGTTGTTGGTGACTGATGTGACATTGATATCTGCCAGATGGCAGCAGGCTGATCTGGCCTGCATACATGGTGCAGAGATACCGCAGCCTGGCATCCTTCAGACGCTGTATAGTATCCTGGCCAGGGTGACCATATCTGTTGCCTTTCCCTGCTGAGATAAGTGTGAGATCTGGTTCTATTGCAGACAGCCACTCAGAACAGTTAGAATAGTTGCTCCCGTGATGCGCTGATTTAAGGATCAGAGTGTCATGGGAGCTTTTCCTGATTCTGGCAGAGTATTTTTCCAGGATATACTTTTCCTGGTCCTCACCGATATCGCCTGTCTCTATGATCCGCGTTCTGCTGCCATCCTTCCAGTTCATTGTGACAAGAGTCACGAGGCTGTTCTCATTCGGACCTTCGAAGTCCGATGTCTGATCAGGGAAAAGAGTCTCTATTGTAAACAGAGGACAGGTGAGGCTGTCATTTCCATCGAGATAGTTTATCTGAATATCATGCTCACTGCATAGCTTGGCGATCATTGCATACTTTTCGTCATGAGGAATCCGTGATGACAGATAGAGATTCCTTATCGGATAATCCTTTTCCACAAGCTCGATAAATCCGCTTATATGATCATCATCGAGATGGGTCAGAAACCACCCCTCGACCGAGGACAGACCACGGTATTTAAGAGATGGAAGCAGGATATTCTTCCCGATGCTGTGCTCAGTGGTACTGCCTCCGTCGAACATGAATCCCCGTCCATCAGCAGTTGTCAGTATGAGACCATCACCCTGGCCTACATCAAGCATTGCAAGGGAACCCTCGTGATGGGGTAGTGACAGCAGCATGATTATCGCACAGGACAGCGCTGCTGCGGACAGAGTCGCTTTCCGGCTTCCGAATACCGGAAACAGCTTAAGCTTTGTCCATGTCCTTTTGGTGAAGCGGATATTGAAGAGCCTTCGGTTCTGACTGCGCAGGATAATTGAAATGACGAGAACAATGATAAGACAGATGATGAGCTTCGGAACAGAGATCCGGCCGGTCACTATATTTGACATAGGAATCCTCGTATAGGTGGCTGACGAGAGCTCATACCAGTATAGGATCAGATGGCATGGAAAGAGGACTATTTTAGCAAGAGGAAGACAGAATAATCCTATGACACCGCCTATAAGCCCTGTAATTATCAGAAAAGGAAGAAACGGCAGCACGACAGTATTCAGAAGACATGACAGGAGTGGGAATGTATAGAAATAGCCTGCACTTATAGCACCCATTGATATCTGGATGCAGAATGAGAACAGTACAGACGCTGCCATATCTTCCATGAAGGTCGGCTTATGGCGGCTGCCCTTTATCCTCTTATGAGTGTTTTCCCATCTGAGATCGGTATATGCTCTGTAGCATCTGCCTGCAGGCACTGCAAGGACTGCTATAAGAAAGACAGCAGCAAAGGACATCACGAAGGCGGCTCCGGTGATAGCGAGCGGATCGGTGATACAGACGTAGATTACTGCAAATGCCAACGAGGTCAGGGTGTCAGTCTTTTCAATGAAGAATTTTGATATAATGAAAAGCAGGTACATGATGACGGCTCTCTCTGCGGAAACGGAATCTGAGATTGAGTAAGCGTAGAGGAAAACGAAGACGAAGGAAATGAGGGCGGCCGGCCTGACGGAAAGCTTCAGCTTCATCAGGGTACTATATACCATATTTCCCATGATTGATATATGTAATCCGGAGATTGCAAGAATGTGGCTCAGACCGGCATTTGTCAGAAGCTCCTTTGCCTCTTCATCAAGCAGACCCTTGGTTCCTATTAACAGAGAGGCCAGAAGCGAGCCCTCTTCACCTGGCAGAGCAGCATTGAAGACTGCAAGAAGCTGATATTTCAAAAGATAAAGTAGTTCAAATATACTGAGTCTGTTTACGCTTGTGGTCTTGTATGCTGCATCCTTTATCGTTGAGGCAATAGACTGGGAACGGTAATAGGACTTCTGGTCATAGCATCCCGGATTCCGCTGTGGCTCGGGCTCTACAGGCGTTCCGGTGACCCTTATCCATGAACCGACAGGACAGATATCCTCTTCTGAGGTGAATGATACCCTGATGCCATGCGCGCCCTTTAGTGACAGATAGTTTCTGATTCCGTATGAGGTAGGCTCCTTTCGGATGAGTCTCCCGTGGATGGTCACGGTGTCTGAGATGTTTATAGCCCTGCATACATTGGCATAAGTACTCTCTCGGACTGATGCTGAGGTGACACCACATACGAAGGCAAGAATCACGGCACCTGTAAGCATCAGGGCATGCCGTAGCTGCCTCCTGTAAAAAATAAAAGGTAAAAGTAATATGGGAATCATCAGGAAAATCCACTGATGGTATAAAATGAGTATGGTTCCGCCAAGCATCGCTGATGCGGCCATTAGTACCGGTCGTTTATTCATACTGTCTCCTTCTTACTGAGCTGTCCGGTGATATGGGACAACAACGGGTTAAGGACATTATGCACTCATTATTTCATGTTTGCAACTACATAATATTGGTGATATAATCCTAAATGTTGGGAGGTATTGACATGGATTCAGGAATTACTGATGTGGTCGGGAGCAAGGATCTCGACTATCAGAAGATAGAAGAATTAGGAAGAGACATATTAGATTCGGATGAGTTTCAGAGAATCGTAGGGCAGAGACACCATATTTTTTCAACAGTCGGATATCACAGCGTTCATGTGGCACAGAAGATGCTGATCTTCGCGCGTATCTTCGGATTTGATGAGGAGGATGCAGTCAGGGGCAGTCTGTGGCATGACGTAGGAATATTTGACAGGGATTCGTTTGAGGGCAGCATGGATACGGCGCACTCACATCCTATCAGGTCTCTGATGGAAGCAGAGAAAAGCGGAACGGTGGATTCGACTCAGGCAGACATGATAGCCAATCACATGTGGCCGGTGACGAGGGAACGCCCGAAGACTATGGAGGGACTGATGATCACTATTGCAGACAAGTGGTGTGCGGTCACTGAGTTCCTTCACATGCACGATGACAGAATAGACGATGTCCTTGGGACAGCGGATAGAGACGACAGGGAAATGATAGATGAGGTCGATTGACAGCGAGATAGCAAGCGGCAGCTTCAAAAGAATATATCTGCTTTTCGGGAAGGAGCATTATCTCCTGGTATATGCCAGGACCAAGCTTCTTAAGGCTCTCGGTGTCACGGATGAGACCGATATGAATTTTTCGAGACTCGATGAGAAAAGCTTCTCGGTCACATCACTTATCGCAGACAGCGACACGCTTCCTTTTTTTGCTGAGAGAAGGGTGATCCTTGTCAGCAATTCCGGCTTTTTCAAGGGGAATAAGAAGGATAAGGATACTCTGGTGAAATACATACCGGACATTCCTGATACGACGGTCATCGTATTCATAGAGGATGAGGTCGACAAGCGTGACAGGCTGTACAAGGCAGTATCGAAGACCGGTACGGCCGAGGAGTATTCGCTCCCGAAGGAAAACGAGCTGAAGGCCTGGATACTAATGCGGCTGAAGGGCTATGAGATGCGGATGAAGTCTGATGCGTGGAATGAATTCTATCTGCGCACCGGCTCTTCGATGGATCTGATGAATGAAGAGTTTGAGAAGCTTTCTGCATATTGCTTCGAGAAAAAAATAATCGAGAAGTCGGATGTGGAGACTATCTGCGTCAATGCTTCAGAGACAAAGGTCTTTGCACTGACTGATGCTATTGCATCAAGGAATGCAACGAGGGTTTTCGAGGCCTATCAGGATATGCTGAGGCAGAATGAACCGGCACCGGCTATTTTTGCTCTTATTGAGAGGCAGCTGATGCAGCTGTACCAGCTGAAGCAGATGGACAGGGATCATGCCTCTGCAGATACCAGGAAAAGGGTGACCGGTGTGAGAAATGACTGGGCTCTGGGGAAATTATCCGGCTTTGCAAAAAAGTTTTCTTCCGCGGAGCTTGCGCACCTTCTTGAATGTGCAGAAGAGTATGAAGAGGCCTACAAGAGAAGCAGGCTCAAGGATACGGTTGCTGTTGAGATGCTGATTATGGAAGCATTAAAGAAGCCCCATCTGGAATGACGGTACCAGACGGGGCTTTACTTTATATTTAAAAATTTTAGTTCATTGAGCTTACAGCCTTGGTAAGACGTGATACCTTTCTTGCTGCATTGTTTGCATGAAGGATTCCCTTTGACTTTGCCTTCGGGATTGTTACCTGAGCGACCTTGAGTGCCTGCTCAGCTGCTGCCTTGTCTCCGCTTGCTACTGCCTTCTCGACATTAGTGATAACTGTCTTGACATTGCTCCTGATAGCCTTATTGCGGGCTGCCTTCTTTGCAGATACTAAAACTCTCTTCTTTGCAGATTTGATGTTTGCCAATTCTATTCACCTCCTGAATATTATTATCATATGATAATGAATGCAGGGGATTGACACGGTTCTCCCAAGCAATCATACTTTTCTATAATACAGATGTGAGATGGATTTGTCAAGGGGGAGTTTGTCTGATATAATGGACAGGATATAGGATATAGGGGATAGGGGACCCTAGCCCCTAACCCCTAGCCCCTAATAATACAAAGGAGACCAGAATGGATCAGTCACATATCAGAAATTTCTGTATAGTTGCACATATAGATCATGGCAAGTCGACGCTTGCGGACAGGATGATCGAGATGACTCACACGCTCACTAAGCGTGAGATGCAGGATCAGGTCCTTGACAATATGGACCTGGAGCGTGAGAGAGGAATCACGATCAAGTCACAGGCGGTGAGACTTATTTATCATGCGAAGAATGGAGAGGAATATATTTTCAACCTCATTGATACTCCGGGACATGTGGATTTCAATTATGAGGTATCAAGGTCTCTGGCTGCATGTGATGGAGCAATCCTCGTAGTAGATGCGGCTCAGGGTATCGAGGCCCAGACTCTTGCAAATGTGTATCTGGCACTTGATCATGACCTTGAAGTGCTTCCGGTCATCAATAAGATAGATCTGCCTTCTGCTGATCCTGATAAGGTAGCAAAGGAGATCGAGGATGTCATCGACCTCGACTGTGAGAATGCTCCGCGTATTTCAGCAAAGACAGGTCAGGGCGTGGATGAGGTCTTAGAGCAGGTCATCACACAGCTCCCTGCTCCGACAGGTGATGCAGATGCACCGCTCAAGGCTCTGATCTTCGACTCACTCTATGATTCATACAGGGGTGTTATCGTATTCGTCCGCATCCGCGAGGGAAAGGTAAGGCCGAAGGACAGGATCAGGATGATGGCCTCTGGTGCTGAATATGACTGCGTGGAGGTGGGATATTTCGGCGCTGGTCAGTTCATCCCATGTGATGAGCTTTCAGCCGGAATGGTAGGGTATATCACAGCTTCTATCAAGGATGTAAGAGAGACGAGGGTGGGAGATACAGTGACACTGGCCACCAATCCGGCGGCAGAGGCGCTCCCAGGATACAGACCTGTGAAGCCTATGGTATTCTGTGGAATCTATCCTGCTGATGGCGCGAAGTATCCTGAGCTTAAGGATGCTCTGCTGAAGCTGCAGCTGAATGATGCTGCTCTTACCTTTGAGCCGGAGACGTCACAGGCTCTCGGTTTCGGATTCAGATGCGGATTCCTTGGACTCCTTCATCTTGATGTGGTTCAGGAGAGACTTGAAAGAGAATATGATCTGGACCTCGTGACCACGGCACCGGGCGTTGTTTACAAGGTGCATAAGACTGATGGCACGGTGATGGAGCTTACGAATCCGTCGAACCTCCCTGATCCGTCAGAGATTGAATATATGGAAGAGCCGGTTGTGGATGCGGAGATCATGGTGACGAGCGACTATATCGGAGCGATCATGGATCTGTGTCAGGAGAGGCGCGGTCAGTATGTTTCGCTGGAATATATTGAGGAGACCCGTGCAGTGCTCAAGTATGTACTGCCGCTTAATGAGATCATCTATGATTTCTTTGATGTGCTGAAATCAAGGTCAAGAGGCTACGCTTCCTTTGACTATGAGCTCAAGGGCTATCAGCAGTCAGAGCTCGTCAAGCTTGATATCCTGATCAATCACGAGAGAGTGGATGCCCTTTCATTTATCGTGTTCAAGGATACGGCATATGACAGGGCTCGTAAGATGTGCGAGAAGCTCAAGGAAAATATTCCGCGTCATCTTTTCGAGATACCTATTCAGGCGGCTGTTGGCAGCAAGGTAATAGCCCGTGAGACGGTCAAGGCCATGAGAAAGGATGTCCTCGCCAAGTGCTACGGTGGTGATATCACGCGTAAGAGAAAGCTCTTAGAGAAGCAGAAGGAAGGAAAGAAGAGGATGAGGCAGATCGGCAATGTCGAGATACCTCAGGAGGCATTCATGAGCGTGCTGAAGCTCGATGATGACGAATAAGATGGAAGATAATCGAAGATTTGAACTATATATACATATTCCATTCTGCGTGAAGAAGTGTAATTACTGTGATTTTCTGTCGGGTGTCTATGGACCTTCTGATCAGAGTGATTATATCAGTGCGCTTATCAGAGAGCTTGAGTACCAGTCCCTGCGTGTACATGGGACTGTAAGCTCAATCTATATAGGCGGCGGGACTCCGTCCTGGATAAAGCCTGATTATATAGTAGAGATAATGCAGACGGTAAAGGAGTATTATAATGTAGACCCGCTTGCTGAGATTACAATCGAAGCCAATCCGGGAACCATAATAGAGGAGGCTGCAAATACCTATCGTTCGGTCGGAATCAATCGTATTTCCGTTGGATTGCAGTCTGCTAATAATGATGAACTGGAGCTTCTCGGAAGGGTGCATACCTTTGAGAAATTTCTGAATACTTATGAGATCCTTCGCAAGGCAGGCTTTGATAATATAAATGTCGATATCATGACAGGTCTTCCGTTGCAAAATCCGGGAAAGCTGCTTCATACACTGGAGTCAGTGACAGAGCTTCGTCCTGAGCATATTTCTTGCTATGCACTTATTGTAGAAGAGGGGACACCTTTTTACGAGAGATATCATGACGATGATGTCCGTCAGAAGAATGGTGAGAAGACCTATCTGCTTCCAAACGAGGATCAGGCGTATGAGCTGATGAAGCGGGCACAGAATTTCCTTGTTTCAAAAGGGTATAACAGATATGAGATATCAAACTATGCCCGTTTCGGGAAAGAGTGTGTCCATAATATCGGCTACTGGAAAAGGACTCCGTATCTGGGGGTAGGAATCGGGGCAGCGTCTCTCATTCCTCCGGGATACCTTTCGATTGAGCCTGAGGATCCTGAAGAGACTGGTGGAATGGGACTGGAATGGCGCACATCCAATGAACGCTATATCTATGATTATATAGAAGATACGCTTCATTATAATGAGATCACATCCCAGGCAGCATTCACTGATATTCCTACAATAGATACAGCTACCCAGCTTACCAGAAGGGCAGCGATGGAGGAGTTCATGTTCCTCGGTCTTCGCATGACGGACGGTGTCAGCAGATCAGATTTCAAAAAATATTTCGGGACATCAATAGAGAGGATATACGAGGTTCCGATAAAGAAGCTGGAGAGAGAGGGACTGCTCGAAGAGCATGGAGACCATCTCCTGCTTAATGACAGAGGACTTGATATTTCAAATTACTGTATGTCACTATTCCTTATGGATTAGTAGTTAAAGATGGCTGACACACTCATTGAGTAGAAAAGCTGTGGCCATCTTTTTTTGTGTAAATTTTTCAAAAAAGTGTTGACAAATATTCCGGACAGGGGTATATTATGTATCAGATGATATTAGCACTCCAATCATTTGAGTGCTAACAAAGAAATCCGACAGGAGGTGAGCTTTTGGCAGAGGATGAAGAGTTGACAGAGAGACAGAAGAAGATCTTAGATGTCATCATCAAGAATTATTTAGAAACCGGCGAACCGGTAGGATCAAGAACGATTTCGAAGAACTCGGATCTGAACCTTAGCTCAGCTACGATCAGGAATGAGATGAGCGATCTCGAGGAGATGGGCTATATATTACAGCCGCATACCTCAGCAGGCCGAATCCCTTCAGATAAGGGATACAGGTTCTATGTGAATGAGCTCATGACAGAGAAGGAAGCTTCTCCACCGGCTGATTCGACGAGCGAGATGCTCGTTCAGAGGACAGACAGACTGGAGAAGATGCTCAAGCAGGTCGTAGATGTTCTTGCAGCGAATACGCAGTATACATCAATGATCTCAGCACCGGCTATCACAGGAGTGAGAGTCAGATTCGTACAGCTGTCAGCCGTGAATGATCATCAGTTGCTCTCCGTGGTCGTGATGGATGGCAATGCGATCAGGAACCGTATCATAGATATAGATGAACCACTTAATGCTGAGGATCTGCTGAAGCTTAATATGCTTCTGAATACAAATCTCTCAGGACTCACGGTGAATGATATCAACTTAGCACTCATTCAGAAGATGAAGCAGAGTGCAGGCGAGTACGCAGACATCATTGAGAATGTCCTGGAGAATGTCGCAGGCACGATAGAGCAGGATGAAGGCCGTACGATCTATACGAGCGGTACGACAAATATTTTCAAATATCCAGAGCTCTCAGATGCGAACAGAGCGAGCCACCTGATTTCAACATTTGAAAATAAGGAAGAGCTTGAGAATCTGATAAATGACATCGAATCCGATGAAGAAGGGAATCCGAATGGAATCCAGGTTTACATCGGTGATGATATACCAAATATGCCTGATGTGTCGCTTGTGACCGCGAAATACGATCTGGGCGATGGATTCAAGGGCACCATCGGAATCCTGGGACCGAAGCGTATGGACTATGAGAATGTAATGAAGAATCTGAAGTCGCTCAAGAAGCAGCTTTCAGATATAGTTGCAACGTCGAGGCTTCCGGAGAAGAAGGAAGAACCGAAGAGAATCACAAAGAAGAAGGAATAGAGGTATCTGGAATTGAGTGAAGAAAAGGAACAGAAGGACACCAAAGAGGTAAAGGAAGAGACTTCCGAAGAGAAGGCATCTGAAGAGAAGGAGCCGGAAGAGAAGAAGGAAGCAGATACCTCAGAGGAAAAGAAAGAATCCAAAGAAGACGATAAGCCTTCAGAAGATAAAAAGAAAGGACCTTTTGGAAAGGATAAGAAAAAGAAGCCGGATCCAAAGGATGAGGAGATCAAATCCCTTAAGGATCAGGTGCTCCGCCAGATGGCAGAGTTCGATAATTTCCGTAAGCGTACAGAAAAAGAAAAGTCTTCAATGTACAGCTCAGGAGCAGGCGATGTGATCACTAAGTTCCTTCCGGTGCTTGACAATTTCGAGCGTGGACTTGCAGATGTAAAGGACGATACGGAGGATGCTTTCCAGAAAGGAATGCTTGCTATATACAAGCAGTTTAAGACAGCAATTGATGATCTGGGTGTCAAAGAGATAGATGCTCTTGGCAAGACCTTCGATCCGAATTTCCATAATGCAGTGATGCATGTGGATGATGCGGATAAGGGCGAGCAGGAAATTGTAGAGGTTCTTCAGAAGGGCTATACATACAATGACAAGGTCATCAGATATGCGATGGTAAAGGTAGCTAATTAACATAAGGAGGATAATCACTATGGGTAAGATAATTGGTATCGATCTTGGTACTACAAACAGCTGCGTAGCAGTAATGGAAGGCGGACAGCCTACAGTAATCGAGAACAGTGAGGGTATGAGAACTACCCCTTCAATCGTAGCTTTTACAAAGGATGGACAGAGACTTGTAGGTGAGCCGGCAAAGCGTCAGGCAGTTACAAACGCTGAAAATACCATTTCTTCTATCAAGAGGAAAATGGGAACAAATGACGGCCCTACAATCAATGGCAAGAAATATTCACCACAGCAGATCTCAGCAATGATCCTTCAGAAGCTGAAGAGCGATGCTGAAGCACATCTTGGTGAGAAGGTTTCAGAGGCCGTGATCACAGTACCTGCTTACTTCAATGATGCACAGCGTCAGGCTACAAAGGATGCCGGCAAGATCGCAGGACTTGATGTAAAGCGTATCATCAACGAGCCTACAGCAGCAGCTCTTGCATATGGACTTGATAATGAGCAGGAGCAGAAGATCATGGTTTATGATCTTGGTGGTGGTACATTCGATGTATCAGTAATCGAGATCGGTGATGGAGTCATCGAAGTTCTTTCAACCAACGGTGATACACATCTCGGTGGTGATGATTTTGATAACCGTGTAATGCAGTGGATGATTGATGAGTTCAAGGCTAAGGAAGGCGTTGATCTGTCAGGCGATAAGATGGCAATGCAGCGTATCAAGGAAGCTGCAGAGAAGGCTAAGAAAGAGCTTTCAAATGCTACAACAACTAATATCAACCTGCCATTCATCACGGCAACAGCTGATGGACCGAAGCACCTTGATCTCGACCTCACAAGAGCAAAATTCGATGAGATCACATCAGATCTTGTTGAGAAGACAGCAATCCCTGTACAGAATGCATTAAAGGATGCAGGACTTACTGCAGCAGACCTTTCAAAGGTTCTCCTCGTCGGTGGTTCGACACGTATCCCGGCAGTACAGGCAAAGGTAAAGCAGATCACAGGCAAGGAGCCATCAAAGAGCCTGAACCCTGATGAGTGCGTAGCACTTGGTGCCTGCATCCAGGGTGGTAAGCTCGCCGGAGATAAGGGCGCAGGAGAAGTTCTTCTTCTCGATGTCACACCTCTTACACTTTCGATCGAGACAATGGGAGGCATTGCCACTCACCTTATCGAGAGAAATACCACTATCCCTACAAAGAAGAGCCAGATCTTCTCAACCGCAGAGGATAACCAGACAGCCGTTGATATCAACGTAGTACAGGGTGAGAGACAGTTTGCCCGTGACAATAAGTCACTTGGTCAGTTCCGTCTCGATGGAATCCCACCAGCAAGAAGAGGTGTTCCACAGATCGAGGTTACATTCGATATCGATGCAAATGGTATCGTAACTGTATCAGCCAAGGATCTTGGTACAGGCAAAGAGCAGCACATCACAATCACCGGAGGCAGCAACATGTCCGATGAAGAGATCGATAAGGCTGTCAAGGAAGCAGCTGAGTACGAAGCCCAGGATAAGAAGCGTAAGGAAGCAGTCGACACCAGAAATGATGCAGACGCATTTGCAGTACAGACCAGAAAGGCTCTTGACGAAGTCGGCGACAAGCTTGATGCGGGTGACAAGAGTGCAGTGGAGGCTGACCTCAAAGCAGTAGAGGATCTCGTCAACAAGTTCCAGAAGCCGGAGGATATGTCAGACTCAGATGTCGCTGAGATGAAGAATGCCAAGGAGAAGCTCGAGCAGTCAGCACAGAAGGTATTTACCAAGATGTACGAGAATGCTCAGGCAGCCGGTGCAGCTTCTGGCGGCCCACAGGCAGGACCAAATCCTGGCGCAGGTGCACAGAACAATAGCAATAACGGTGGAAATGCCGGCGGTAATAACGGCGATGATGTCGTAGATGCAGATTTCAAAGAAGTCTGATAAGTTAAAAGTTAAAAGTTTAAAGTTATAAGTTCTGAGTTCCAGGTCATAGGCTTGGAACTTTGAACTATGAACTTATAACTTGAAAGGACATAAAGAAATGGCAGAACAGAGAAGAGACTACTACGAGGTTCTCGGGGTAGATAAAAATGCCGACGAGGAGACCATCAAAAAGGCCTACCGTAAGCTGGCAAAGAAATATCACCCTGATATGAATCCCGGAGATAAGAACGCCGAAGCCAAGTTCAAGGAAGCTTCCGAAGCATATGCCGTTCTGTCTGATCCAAAGAAACGTCAGCAGTACGATCAGTTCGGATTTAATGCAGATGGTGCCGGTGCCGGCGGTTTCGATTTCAACAATATGGATTTCAATGATATCTTCGGTGGATTCGGAGATATATTTGGCGACTTTTTTGGTGGAGGAAGCTCGAGAAGCAGAGGAGCAGCCAACAATGGCCCTCAGCAGGGTGCCAATGTCAGGACATCGGTTCGTATCACATTCCAGGAAGCATGTTCTGGCTGTGAGAAGGAACTGGAAATGACACTCAAGGATCCATGTCCTACCTGTCATGGAACAGGATGCAAGCCGGGCACTTCCAAGAGCACATGTACGAAGTGCGGAGGTTCAGGACATATCGTGACGACGGAACAGTCGCTCTTCGGAGTAATACAGCGTACAAGCGTATGCCCGGAATGTAACGGAACAGGACAGGTCATCAAGGACAAGTGTCCTGACTGTCATGGAACCGGTTTCAAAGATCAGAGGAAGAAGATAGTTGTATCAATTCCTGCCGGCATAGATGATGGACAGATGGTTCGTCTTCGTGGCAAGGGAGATCCGGGAATCAACAATGGTCCTCGCGGGGATCTGCTTGTTGAAGTAAGGGTTGCAAGAAGCAACGAGTTCCAGAGAAATGGTTTTGATATCTATTCAGAGGTACCTATCTCATTTGCTCAGGCAGCACTTGGCAGCAATATCATAATCAATACTATAGACGGAAAGGTGGAGTACGAGGTGAAGGCTGGTACACAGCCGGGAACCAGAATCAGACTACGTGGCAAGGGTATCCCTACTCTACGTAACAAGAACGTTCGTGGTGACCATTATGTGACACTCAACGTCACAGTACCACGTGCACTGAATTCTTCACAGAAGTCAGCACTCAAGGCATTTGATGAAGCCTGTGGTGGAACGCTCACCTGGCCAAAAAAATCTAAAGGCCCATTCGGGCGTCGTAAATGAAGAGACAGGGGGACGGTTCTCCTGTCTTTTTAATTAAATAAATTTAGATAAAAAGACATAGGAACCGTCCCTGTGTCTTTTTTAATTGCAAAATTTATGATATATTCCTATAATATTTTTCATGAAATGTATATATGAAAATGAATGTGGCTCGTGTGACCACATCAATATGGAGTATCAGGCAACTCTTGACCTGAAACAGAAGAACATGGAAAACCTCTTCGGGAAAAATATCATGCCAGTCATCGGCATGAATTTCCCGTATTACTACAGATACAAGGTTACATATGCCCTTGGGTACGACTATGAGTCGAGACAGATAGTCTGTGGAAAATATGGTCAGGGAAGTCATGATCTGTACGAGATAGATGACTGTCTGATCGAGTCAAAGGACTGCCAGAAGCTGGCTCATTTTATTACAGATCTGCTGCCGAAGCTAAAAATCAAGGTATATGATGAGGATGATCATACCGGAAGTCTCAGGTATATTTTCATGAGACAGAGCTTCGCGACAGGCGATATAATGCTGGTCCTCGTGAGTGCAGATACTTTCCTGCAAGGTAAGAAACACCTGATTTCTCAGATACAGAGTCATTTTCCAAAAGTGAAGAGTATTTATCTGGATATCAATAAACGTACCGACAGCATGGTCCTGACGGATGATCTCACACTTCTGTATGGAGAAAAATATCTGACAGACAAGGTAATGGGAAAGTCGTTCCGCCTGTCGCCGCTTGCCTTCTATCAGGTGAATCCTCAGCAGATGAAGAAGCTCTATCAGACGGCAGTTGGATTTGCAGACCTAAGTGGCAATGAAAAAATAATCGATGCCTACTGTGGGATTGGAACGATAGGAATCTGCGCATCAGACCATGCTTCGTCGATTATTGGAATTGAGAATAACCGTGACGCTGTTCATGACGCAATATTTAATGCGAAGGCAAATGGAGTAAAGAACGCCAGATATATATGCGGTGACGCGGCAGAACTTTTCACAGAGAAAAATATACAGGCGGATGTAGTCTTCATGGATCCTCCGAGGGCAGGTTCCAGTCAGAAATTTCTGAAGTCACTGATGAAGTTGGCCCCATCAAAGATAGTCTATATATCCTGTAATCCGGAGACTCTGGCGCGTGACACGAAAATTCTGGAGAAAAAATACCGGCTGGAAAAGGTTCAGCCGGTGGATATGTTTCCGTTTACAGGCCACGTGGAGACGGTAGTATTGATGTCA